>Ga0210059_1000718_pt1 | contig 44877 bp, 27 predicted proteins | sample Ectturendosymbi2_FD_188042 | JGI IMG/M metagenome (GOLD analysis project Ga0210059, IMG submission 188042) | Ecteinascidia turbinata endosymbiont from Florida, USA - Sample 2 (SPAdes) (version 2) | ecosystem: Host-associated > Tunicates > Ascidians > Unclassified | place: Key West, Florida... | reverse complement strand
TAGCATCATCCAGCGCATAGTTATCACGAGCTACAATAGCCGCCAGTGGGAGACTCATGCATTTTCTGCAATTTTCTGATTTGGGGGCAAAATGGGGTTTTTGGGCCATAACTTTGGTTCCAGACATGCTAGAAGGTCAAGCAAGAACTCTATCGACGCGGACGATTGTATAGTTTCCAAAACAAGTTTGAGCCAAAATTTTGGCCCGTGGGATTGGCGTCCAGGGCGCGTCAACATTGGTCAAAAAACCGAAAACACCCCCACTTTGCAAGCCTCCCCCAGGCGAACCCCTAACCCGAATCAAAAAATGTTTTTTTTGATAGAACCAAGAAGACTTTCCGCATCCGTAGAGGGTTTGAACACCTCTGTAGCTGAAGCGGCTGGCGAGTTATAACAAAAAAACTTTGAGCCACTTTAGTGGCTTGCGCGGTCGTTAAAGGGTACCTTCTTGGCAGTGGGGGTATTGGAACATCTACCGTACCTTTGACAAACTATCAAGTTTACGGTGTTTTTTATAACTGATCAAGATATTCATTACATTTTTGCAAATCATTTTTAATGTAAACGTTATAAAAATTTCTTACACATTCAGCAAACGAAATTCACCATACAGGCGTACTTCGGTTGTCTTCAGTATTGGTCATGAAATAAGCTGAAACAGGTATGTATGCCAACGCACAATGTACATTTGGATGTGCCCGTCAGTCTGTGTAGCGAGTACCACCAGGAATACACTGTACAGCGCTACTCAATATTTAGGCATAGCGATCAAGCATACCATGGTCATGCCATATACTTATTCCCCTTTCACCAACTGTACTGGTTTTCAAGTGAACACCGCACAAACCCGTGTTATTTGCCTGGAACTTAGACATGGCTATTGTAATACACACAAGCAGAAAAAAACTTCCAAATTAAAAGCAGCTATCATTGTTGAGATGCAATTATCCATTCACTGTTCATAAAAGAGTGAATAATAGGTTTCAAATGTTTTAGATTTGAGGTTTAAAATTCTTGTTAAAATGCTTGCTGCATCGCTACGTGAGCCAACCAGTGGTCAATGACCAGGGTGGTACACGTACCAGCAGCTGGTATAGCAGTGCTTGTGTCGTGAACATTACGTGGTGCTAAATCAACGTGTGGGCACATTCAAAGTCACTGTAAGCAATTTTTATTGTGTTTTGTTTCGTTGATGAATAAGAAAAGATCAGCCAAATATATGGATGTTTGCAGTAAATTTACGGATTTTTCAGCCAAACTTATATCTTTTTCACCCAAAATTATAGATTTTTTCAGCATTTGGTAGCTGCAGACCTCGACCACGTCAGGGCTGCTAGTAGGTATAACAAATGGCTAATCCTCTTTTTGGGAAAAACTGGTCTGCGCTGATCAATTTCCTGGTCCAAACACAACTGCCCACTACAACAACTAACAACCGCACAAATGCCCTTGCCTTGCAAAAAACTGTCATACAGCTTTTTTCCACTGAGAAATTAGAATGGATTTTAAACAAAACATACCGAACAGCCCAAACATTGTGGCCCGGAAAAAGTGCGGAAGTGCATGAGTCTTTTAGAAACATACACACACTACTCTTTGAATAACTGTCTGCCGTGGTTAACTCTGAATAGCCTTCAGAAGCTTACTGTAGGTCACAAACATGGTAAGGCATAAAATAGAACAGTCCTGCAGATTGAGCATACACGCTAAAAGGAAGGGTGTAGCCTACTGACTAGAGAAAACGTTAACAACTGCGCTTCACAGAAGCTGTTCTCTGGTTGGCAGTTGTCTTAGTTGTATTGTTGGCAGTTGTCCAGGTAGAATTTTTCCTGATGCCCTGCTTCATCTTTACAAAGGTACATCTAGTAACAGTGGTTGCCAAACTTTTTCTGATCGCGTACCATTTGTGGGGCTCGTACTGTCAACACCAACATATACAACCTTGTTCAAGGAAAAGTCAATGTGCCCAATATAATTCGATAAAACGTTTGGAAAACCAGAATTGACACAAATGCAACATGAAGGAAATGACTGTGAGAAAGTATTATGGCAATTTTTAGAAACCAGCAAGAGAAATAGACTTCACAAAAATTCAGGAATTTATCAACATTAGCCAATAGATAAAAATTATAGCTGTGAATACATTTTTTGTTAAAAAAAACAAAAAGTATGTCTATTCGTGTACCACCTTGGAGGCCTTCTCGTACCACTACTGGTACGCGTACCACCGTTAGAGAACCATTGATCTAGTAGTCCACTACAGTACACGTCAGCGAGGGTGATTGGGATTATCACAGTGAGAAACCTTTTTTCAATTTCAACGTAATCGGATGCTGAACGTCAAAGGCAGCTGAAGCATATTTGGTCACTACAGCATTTTTTGTGGTGATGCTAAAAGCCCAAAACGCTAACGTTGCAGAACTTTTTCTGACTTTATCTTCAGGAAAACCGTTGAACTCCCACAAAAATTTTCGCAACGCTCAACATTCATCCAACCATGGGCATCTTAAATTTCTGTACGATGTATGAATTACAAAATGTTTGTTCTTACCAGTGACTTTTTACTGTCGGTTGAGCACCTACCAGTAAAGCTGGAAGCAAGGGTTCGATTCCAAGCCGAGTTATATTGAACACTTGAAGAAGGGTAATTTTGGCCTATCGAGCCTTGAACTCAGTGTTAAAGTGGCAACTATCAGGCCAAACATCAACTTTGTTCAGTATGGGTCCAAAATGTGAGCAGAGGTTGGCATATGCAAGCGATAGCTAGACTAGAAATCTGCACAATGCGAATAAACATTGTATTGTACTACTGCACATTACTTCTAACATCATCGTGAAACCTTGTCTCTAGGCCTACAGTGTATAGGTCATTTCGGCACACTGTTACTTCTCTACAATCTGTTTTGTTAACCATTGTTTTTTTTGTCATGTGTATTGTGTTATTGCCCATATCATTAGCCCAACATTCTGATAGTCACGGCATGGGTTCCGAAACTCCCGAACTGCATTGTCACTTACACTAACACTGTATTTTGCATAGGCCAAGTGGTGAAATGCTCGGTACTCCCACCCAGTGTCACACAATTGTAATATATGAAGACGCTGGTCAGAAAACACGTCTCAATTAATTACGTTCTGTTTGACAACAACAAGCATCATTACAGAAATTAGGTCCCTTAAATTTGATTGGTTCCTGCACAGACCTTAATGTTGACTCCGGCTCCTGCTCCGGCTCGAACCTAAAATTTTGACTCCGGCTCCTACTCCAGCCTAAAATGCAAACTCCGACCGGAGTTCACTCCGGAACCGCGGCTCCGTGATCATCTCTGCTTTGAAACTACAGTTTGCGTGCTTTCTCTAAACTCTGCTTAAGTTTTTCATCATTTCACCCGTGAGCTTTTGCTTGCTATTTACAGGACTCAAGATGCGTAAGTTACGTGAAATCAATTTCCTAGTAAAGAATTGCGATTTGATTAGCAGCGTCGCCTTTGCGGAGGCTTATTGCTGGATTGAAGCAGTGCTTGCTTTTCGTGAAGGAATGTTTCATTGAATTTTAAGTAATAAGCTGGATGACTTTCTTGGATGACTTTCCTGTCCCTGTATTCCTGATGAAGTATTCTGTGCTTGGTCGGGATGCATAAATAAACTGAACTGAACTGACTTTCTTGAAAACAGTGTTCAAAATTGTTAAAACTTTAACAAGTATTGGGGCTTTCTGCCACAATTCCAAAGACAAACTCAATTTTTTCAACAAAGTAACACCTAATTTGATCACGCATTTGACGGAGTATCGCCCTGCATTTCATTACAATTTTGATCATACCAGACATCCGTAATTGCAATTTTTAATGATAGCAATTGTAATTTTTAATTACAACTACTCTTACAATTTAAGAGTCACTGTAATTTGCTTTCTTCAGCATAAAGCTATTGTTATTGTAATATAACTGAATAATTTGAAGAAGTAATTGTAATTGAAATAGTGCAATTAATCCAACTCTAGGAACTGCCGCCTGTGAAACTTTTCCTTGGACCTATCCAATTAAAGATAACCTATATTGTTTAGAATTTGAAAGGGATTGTAGCCTTGAAAATTTGAAAGGTATTGTAGCCTATATTGTTTTGAATTTGAAAAGGGATTGTAATTGGAAAGGGATTGCAGCCCAAGTTAGGCCTATGCGTAATGTAAATGTCGATCTTGTTAATTATTTTTATTCAATTTGCTTGCACTATTCACATTAATGTTAATGGCTCAGTTTGGCACAGTCATAGTTCAGGATTTTATCTGAGCACATGGGCAAAGTACGATTCAATATTTGTGAATAGGGTCGGAGATTTCAAATGAGTCATATGCAAAAATTGAAAATTAACACCCACTTCAAATACTTGTCATCTATCAGGTTAATTATTGAAGCTAGTGTTTCAATGGTTTCCACTTTATAATTTAATTACAGTAGAACCTATACTTTTAAGGTATATATTTAATGAGCAGCGTCTATTTTGCCACAAAAGACAAGGACAGTTCTGAAGTTATGTTGTTAGCAGTTGCACACATTGTTTAAAGTTATCACATGCCAAGTTTTGAATGCATGACCTACATAGCTGACCATAATGTCTAATTTAAATGTGGGCAAGCTTTTAGTAGCTGTTTGTCTACGTTGTGTAAAGAATAGGCTAAGACACAACATTGAAGCTCAACATGTTGTGTCTCTCTGTGTTGTGTGAGTCACGTTACCTTTTCAACCAGTTGCGTTCTACCAAAGGTAAAATAGCCACGACAAATATTTTGCCTCATCAGTCAATATAGAGAGTATCTTTTTAATGAGTTACTTGGAAGTTTACGAAGTATTAACAGGAGTCGGAGTTGATGCTTCAAAATTTTTTGGAGTCGGAGCAAGAGCAGGAGTCTTAAAGGGTGGAGCAGGAGCGGACTCGGAGGCTGAAAAATGTGATTCCGCTCATCTCTGTTTCAAACACACGGAAGCTGAAAACAAAACTGACCGCAACTAGCGAGCTTCAAGCAAAACAGGCGATGACTCAGCAAACATTTCTTCGGCACCTGTGGCCTGCTCAGCTAAGAACTGCTGACCACCGCTAATGGCCTATGAATTACTGTATGTTGCCTGTTTTATTTTTTAAGCATTTATCTTGCTCAACTAGCTTCAATCCTTAACACAAAATAACTGCTGCAAAGTAAGGACTAAGCGCAACAGCTCCATATGCATTACGTACAAAATACTGAGCACATAACATATCTTTGCCTTGTCCTAATCTTGCTTACAGTACGGTTGATACTTTTGAACTGCAGTGATTTGGATGTCGCAACCACATGTTACCCTTTTTAAGACTTTTCAGGCTAGCGTTTTGGTGGGGGCGGCAGGACCGTGTAGCGAACAGGGTCTCGCTGCATACAAACATTTTGTAGTTTTCCCATCAACGCAAGCCTTCTCACTGGACATTGACGAATCCATTCACTGCGGAACTAATGATGTATTTATTTATTTAATATTTCATACGTCTCAGCTTATAAGTGCTTAGTATAGGAGCATTGCATGTGGCTTCCTGTTCATCGGTCAGTCTAGCTGCCATGTATATTATGCGATCACCCTGTGCATCTAACAAGCTCTGTGCAACTACACCTTTCAACAGAACCGCAGCAGGTAACATGGGAAATGAGGCTTTGTTTCTTGTTTGAAATCTGTGAAGTTATTGGAAGCACTGTGCAGTTGAGATTTGTTGCTAAAAGATCAGAATATGCATTCAATTGCAACTGTCTTTGATCCAAGGCTCTTGCTGCCGTGGTGACGGCACATCGCGTCTCATGCCTTGAGCGCTACGCACAAGCAACACTAGAGTGAACCTGGTCGATCGGGGAATTTCCATTGTTACTTGCCCATTGCATTAGCGAAGTTGGCGCTGTTTCCGTTGCTTGTTCGAATCTCCCATGAAAAGCCGCAACTAAGCCACTGACTCGTCACCAGTGCAAAATTCACTACCACCCAGAAAAGGAGATGAGTGCCGCTGATCATTCGTGACGCTCCCAAGCTCGTACAATGTAACTGAAACGTTTTTTCTGTCATTTATTCATCTGATTCTGGTTAGTATCGGCAGTAATGCAAAAATCTTTCTTTTGGTTTTTCGCTTTTTGATATTCTTGAATTTGTTGAACTTCACCATTCTTGAAGTCGATCCTCAAAAAATGCCCCCAAGCTCGGGGATTAGAAAGAACTTAGAGTTAAGTAAATTAAATATATGAAATCTGCAGCAATATGTCGGTGGGGTACTTCTAAACCATCCATATCAAATTGGTATCCTTTTTTGGTGCAGACCGAGGCACTACGATCTTATTATTTTGCTTGATATGCTAATTTGTGATACATTTTGTAGTCATTTTAAAACTTTGCAAGGAATTAATCCAACTAAATATAAACAATAAATTAGAAATTCTGTAAACGTGCATTCTACTCCTAAACATCATCAGAACCAATTGAAAGTTTAACTGCAGTTTATATTCAAATAAACTTCTGGTGTGCCATACAAATTTGTAAAACACTAATTCAGCATTCACCCACGTACGATTTACTACAAGCTCGTTAAGGCTATGTCTCAACCAGGATTTCGTTTCGCACCTCGTTTTGTAGTCAACGTCATCAGTGCTCTATAAATGATTAAAAAATCAAAATATTTCTCCTCATTTGTCGCTCGAAGCCAGTGTGACTTTGGCATACTGCGAAGAGTCAAGAGAAATGATTTCTGCGTCGACGAGTTTATAACACAACGGAAGGTGGCGCAACGGAGTTACTTCAAACATCAAGCTGCCTTGATGGATCACAATGTGTTTCCTGTTTCATCGACAACCTCATTTCCCTTCGATATGCTTCAGTATCTGTTGAGACGCTAGGCTCCGTTAAACATAGCTGGTACCACGTCCTGTAGTTGCGGTGCCAGCCTGTGTTTCAAGCTGTGTCAGACAGCTAGCACTAACAGAGTTTTTCAACGCGTTTCCGACCACTTTAGACTTTTTTCTAATACCTCACAAATCCCGCGTATTGACAGAACTGCAGCCCCGTCTTCCCTTGCTTACGGAATGGTAGGTGATCAGCGCAAACACTGTTGTCGCAATTTAAGCAAACTCCGACAGCTGTTGGTCGTCGAATACAGTTTCTGAAACACAACAGAAACAAAATTAAGCATTCTACCAAGCGGAACTTAATCTGAGCGAACAGACTTCACAGTCGGTTAGGCGAGTGCGCAACAAACAATTTACAGTTAGACAAGCACACAATTGCGGTGGTTTACTGTAAATCAAACACGCAGATCAAATGCACGAATCCCATTCAACTGCAACTTCAACGCCGTTTGACGAACTGTAACTGCGCGCTGATTCTCCAACAACAAACAATAAAACCGACACACCAAAAAGTGTGGTTCCATAGCTCAGAGTTTAGGTCTTTATGCTTATCAGAAAGCTCGATGTTTTGAATGGAGAGAGCTGAAAAATGCCATTTAACGGGAAAGAGATTTATGGCGCGTTTTGAACGAGGAGAAACAGAACATGTCGTACAGTAGTCGGTGTCGCAAACTGTGCCATGGGCACAAGGAGTACGAAATACGAATCGCGAAGTAAAACAATCAATGCAAAACCTAAAAAGTACACCATACTACTGATAAAAACTTGCCACTCCACACAAGTAATTTCAGGATTTGATTGGCGAAATACAGGTAGAACATATTTCTTTGTACGAGTTTTATCTTTGGCATATGTTCAGACGCACATCGGAACCAGAATAATTACGAGGGCCGAGGTCTAGGAAGTTCTAAAAATGAACCATTTCTATCCACTGATGAGGCTTGACGCAGCGATCAAAACGAGTGATACCGTAAAAGTTAATGAAGACGTCTCGCCAATATCTGCGGGCAACTAACTTGCAGGCGCGGACACAGGGGGGGATGCAGGGGATGCATCACTCCACCAGACCTAAAAAGGTGTTGACATGACACTTGATTTCATTGAAAATTATCGCAAAAAATATTTTTGCACTGCGCATTACTTAATCGCTAAAGATGATAAAAATTAACTTATGCTAACAGTTAGTCAAAAACATTTCTTCGTTTCATGAGATGAGCTGGCCTTATTTTGTGGAACCTGATTTAAAACAGTCAATGATCGCATGGGCGTCCGCACGGGGGGGAAACGGGCATTTGTTCCTACTGGAAATTGGGATTAAGAACCAAATGTTTCTGGAAAAAATTGAAGTCGGCATCTTCATTCCGATTTTTTCATTTGATTCTTGCAATCAAAGGCGCAGACAGGGGGGGCTAAAGGGGCTCAAGCCCCTCACTTAGCCATCACAATATTGATGTTTATTTTTTAATTTTTCACCAACATTAAAGTCAAGATGGGGTGCATTGCAGAATACCCTTCGGTACCACCACAAGGCGTAAAAACACATTTATTATCAAACCAGGCGGTTATGAATTTTCGAGTTTTGATAAATATTGAAGCACCTTACTTGCTGACCTAAAGTCTCACTTCAAAAAGCTTATTCAGTTTCAACGTTCCTTTCACTGTAACATAATCATTATTACGTCTGAGAGACGTTCTTTAAGCATTAGCGAAGATGATTGTGGTTAATTCTGTTACAACGGGCCCTTTGCGGGCAACCATAATGCTGATATGGCCCTCAGTGAAAATGATTTTGACACTCCTGGCACAGAGGTTTAAAACGCAATAATTTGTATTGCTTGGAAAATGACAACTTCAGAATGGCATAAATAAGCCCTGCGTCCACTGAATGGATTGTGTTTGTTTGGTTCATAAAATATGGGTTACTATTACTATAAAAAAGAAGTTTACGTACAAGTAATCAGATCGACAGTTAGACGATATTTTCGAGGGCGGCAACACGGTCCCGGATGAAAATGTCTGTATCTGAAAAACAAATCTACTAAAAACGCTAGCAATCATGGAAATTTAACGAAAACAACTTCTGAACTACATGAAAGAGCTATAAATTCCACGAAAAGATCGCAATGCCATTTGTTCTTGAGAAGAATGTAGGAAAGGCTTTGATTTCTGTTGAAGATCTACTGCAATTGTAGAACCAAAGTTGGCACAACAAACGAAATTTTTCAGGGGGCACTACTTATAAGAGGATCATACTTTCACGCTTTTCAGACAAACGGCCAAATAGGACACACTTGCATGGGGCCCAAAAACTGAGATGGCCTAGGGCCGCGCGCTCCCTAAATCCGTCCTTGCTACCATCTATAACAAGACCTGGATGTACCGTGATCTGCTAGCGTGGAAACAAGCTCGATATTTAAACTACCAACAGTGCACTTATGTCAATGCGTGAAAGGCGTCGATCAGACTTTGGTGTTTAATTAGTAATGGCACTGACAGTGATTGTGCAGCTAAAAAACATACCCAGTGATTTTTAAGCCCTTTACCTGTAGTTTGCGGAGACTGAAGGTTTTGCTTGTAATTCTTTGAAGCGCTCGGCTCTAGGGATGAATGGGATGGAAGTTCCTGCATATATTGTGCAGAGCTCATACTGTGCCACTCTGCTTGCTTGCATTCTTAAAAATGTGAACTTCGCAACAGTTTTACTTAGGCTTCTGTGGGCGATTTTGATCATCTGCACAAGCAGGATCTAGATTTTGTACAAGCCTTTTTGTTTTCGTGAAGGGTCCAGGCTCTTGCTGCCGTGGTGACGGCACATGCTTAGAGCATTATCGTAATTTTTACTTTTCGCGTATACTCTTACACTTTGCTAACGGCTTGCGAATTATCTTGACCTTTTCAGGAGATCACTGTGGTGTAGGTTTACAGTTAAACGAAGAAACAAGAAGGTAGTTTTTTTGAGAGGACCCCTAGTTGTAGTTGTGAGTACAGTCAACTGTTTGTCCACAAATTATGTGCTTTCCTTGGCAATTGTACTCACAAGCAATTTTTCCTTTTCAAGGCTTTTGCTTTCATAACTTCAGCCCCCCCTTAGAAAAATCCTGGCTGCGCCCCTGCTTGCAATGATAGTTTTTGCTTGTATGAAACTCACACTGCATAAAAGAGCCTGGTTCACAGTTATAGTGTCATGCAGTGATGAGTTTGCAGTTCACTCATATCACTTTCTTTATCTGTAGAGGTGGATTACGAAAGTCGCGAGCGGATTGTTCTACTGTTGGTCTTCGTTGCATAACAATAACTTGGCAGCAGGCGTTTTGTGGCATGAGACTGTTGAACGCACGCATCTTGGCAAGTAATGCAGCAAGACAGTGACATGCTGATAGCGGTAAGCCACGTACATTTATGCTTTGTGAAAAGAAGCATGAGCGAGTCTACAGCAACGCAATCACAAGTTTAAAAAATCCATTATCAGTGCGAGTGTGACCAACGTGGCGGAGTGTCAAACTACACTTATGCAGGATTCTTTTCACGCAGTATAAAATTGCTTGGCTTGTTAGAATACATCGATGCAGGCTTGTGGGAATACGTCTTAACCGTTAAGGTTTAGTTCTGACATCTGAGTGAATACTGAGTGCAAAGCTATAGTTGCTGTGCCGAGTTTTCATAATTCATCTGGTCAATTTTACAAAACCTGCGTAGTGTTCTTATTCTAGTAAGTTTGTCCGTAGTTGTGTCTACAATCAGGTTTACTAAAATGTCCGGTTTGTGTAGCAAGGTTTTATTGATCGGTTTGGACGAAATCCCAGACGTTTGCAGCTCTTGTTTCTAAGTGATGTTGACAAGTCTTGCTAGCAGATCCCGCAATCAGGGGGAGAGCAACCGGACAATTCCGCCCCGCAATTTTCAAAAACATGTTAACTTGTTAGTTCAGTTGAATATATCAGCTGGGTGCGGCCCTGATTGCTAAGTAAATAAAGTCATAATTTGTGGTTTCGTTGAAAACCATGGCAATCCAATGCTTCTTTCTTTACAAACCATGGCAATTCTTACTTGAAAAGAAATTCCCTGCGTTGAAAACCTGCAGATAGCCTACTGTGAAATTTTTCGTAAAACTTATATATCTGGCTATTGCTCCCAACGAAGCGTTTTTTGTGATTGTTACTCTAACATGGGACATTTTCTTTGTAGTGTAGGATGAGTCGTTTTGTGAAAGACCATTTGCGCTGCATCGTCAGCAATGTTCCCTCTAAGGTGCGCAAATACTCAGGACCACCAGAACTTTTGTGCAGTGAAATCTCAATATCACGCACTCGTAACATTCCAAACCAATGGAAAAGTACACAAACAAGAAGCTATTAGAATGAAATGTGTATTTTGTTCTTATTTTGACAAGATTGTATATTTATTATATAATTCACAAAGTTTGTAATTCATTGAAAACTCCACGTACTCAGTCCTAAAATAATCATGCTCACTAAAACAAATTTGCTCATTGTAAAATTATCTTATAAGGAACACCAATTGCCAGCATTTTGAAAATGATATACAAAATTTCGACGTTTCCCCCCTGGAAAAATTTCTGCGGACGCCCATGAATGATCGTGCTTTCTTGCTTTCGTTTTTTTGTTACTTTCGTGTTTTCACTCATCACGAATTGTTTCTTTCTTTCTGTTCTCTTAATTTCGGTTTCAAAATAAACAGAATCAACCCACTTCTTGTTATTATGCAATCAAAATTACCTGCAATAACAAATGTTATACATAAATTACTATGGGTGTTGCAGACTATTCCAAACGACAATTAAACAATGTAAGGTTCCCCATTTGAAGAGCACTGATCTAAACCGCATCCAAGTGACTACGCTCACTTGCTGCAACATAAGCCAAACAGCACTCCTGCACTATGCTGGCTCCTGCCACCGGTAATTGTGATGTAACAAACGTAACCTACAATGAGAACAAGTATTATGTCGTCACGTGAACTGTTTATCTCGAGTCCTCGACGAACCTGGCCCGACGCCAGTGACTACGTCAGATCGCTGTTATGTGCCGCATTGATTGATGGTTCCATAGCGGTGCAGTGTCAAAGTTTGACTAGTTTCATCATTCAAGCTTCTTCTAAACCAAGCTTAGACATGTTTCCTCGTGAATGTATGTACAGCATGCGGAAATGGTTGATTTACGCAATATGGTCCTGTGAAGCGTTGGGTTCATTGCAAATTGATATCGCATCCCCCCCACCAAATTAGCCTGTGTCTGCTACTGCTAACTTGATGCCGTTTATTCTCACAGTAGCAAGCATTCGTGCAAAAGAGAATAAAACACAGAATCACTGTGATGGAAATGGCTTGATAAGATTTACAAACACATGTCACTTTTAATTACCGGTCACGGATCGAAAATCAGTTCATACCAATGGTTGACTTATCAATGCGTTAAATCCAGTTCGATATCAACGTGCTGCGTAAGTACACGCAGCATTACGTATGTTTTACAGTGCATCTCTCCAAAACGTTTATCAAACCAACGCGTTTTTTCAAACCAATGCCATGATTAGAAACAACTAATCAAAGATCCACATGTCAAGTGAAACTACGACGATTTGTAGATGTAGACAATGAAGCTGTTGCGATACTGTAGTCGTGCAAAAGCATTCGTAAACAACCGAAAATACGCGCGCTGAGGCCATCTTTTTGAGGGTAACGTAAAATGGGTTCAGAGAGTATATAAACTTCCAGGTTTTTACCTAATGCTGTGTATTTCGGGCTGAGGAAAGTATAAATAGTAGAGCTTTCAGAAGCTTCGATTTGAAAAGATCATATAATTATGTGAGTTTGTAGAATCGTCTGTCGTTGTTACGGTCTTCTCCGATGCATGCCCGTCGTCATGGATGCCTTTGGTTGTCTTACATCCCCCAAACAAGGTTCCAAGCCCCACAAATTGAAACACGAAAAATGTTTTTCGTTCGAGGCTCAAATCTTCCGAATTCGAAATCAATCTTGGAATACTGTTCAGTCAATTTGCTTTGTAGCACGGCCGTGGTTGTAATCGATGTATAGTTTTCCTTTCTACCTGCTGACATGCAAGAACGAACCACATCAAAACTACAGAAAGTTTGCCAAGTACTGCTTTTATAAGTGAGGATTTGCTAAATGCATTTTTCAAAGGAAGATCCAAGCCCCCCCAAATTGAAATATGAAACACTATAAATCAGTAAAGTTTTTGTCAAATTTTAAAATGTCAATCCCCCTTGCACAAACGTAAAGCCCCCTACTGAAGACCTTCTGGCGCCGGTTCTGGAACTTTCGCAATGCTCAACGGTTTTTCATTCAGTGGCCAATCATGTTAGTTTCCAAAGTATATTCATTTTTATTGCACAACATTATTAAATACAGTAGCTTGTTCGCACGCCGCACGAATTTTTTCGGAGTTTTTCCGAAAACTCCAACACATTTGATAAACAGCTGGTATATTTTTAAGCCTACCGACAAATCCAATTATTTTAGTCTGTCGTGAAAGGTAACGTAAAAATGAATTTCAAACAAATGAAAGTAAGCTCATTTGTTTTGAATTAAATCCAAATGAGGGCAGCAACAAGCTACTTGATAAACCAGATACGTGTTGGTAAAACCGTGCATTTTAACTTCTTTAAAAGCAACGTAGACGGTGACGAGAATACATTCACTGACAATTTATACCAATCGATTGTTTTAGTAGAAATCAAGGACATTTATGACAAAGTGCTGAAGTTATAAAATATATCTAACAAATGTTATATTTTTGGAAGTAAGCTGGTTTTGCGTCACAAAGTAGAACAGGAATTAGCATGATCATGCAATCTGGCCGAAAAAAACGTTGAACAGCTGTTTGGATGCAACAATTGCAATAAACTTATCAACCGGAAATCACCCTTTATGAAAATGCGAAAAGAAAATCGTTATTGTCTTGACCAACGAGAAGCTTTCTGTCCATTTCCACATCCGACCCAACGACTATGTTGACACGATCATAGCTAATAGCTACTGGTGTTGCGATCGGAAAGCCCGAACGGCATGTGCGCAAAGCTTCGCACGGTTGCAGCAAGCAACAGAGTTCACGCGCCACGATCACTCTGTTGTTGCTTGTTTGCGCCACATATATATATTGTTGTTCTTCGCGCACATCCCGTTTGTGGTGAATCATACATTCAACGCAACGCCACCGGAGAGGCAACACTGGACTGCTGTACACGTCGTGTGCTTGATGAGTAGGAGGCGCGAGAGCACCAAAGGTTTTGAGTAAAGCGGTCAGCAACTGGCAAAACGCAAACTTATTGCTCGGCATAGCAAATAAATGTAAATAACACTGATAACCCTCACCCTTTTTAAGCTATACGCAGTGTTTTGCTGCTTTAAGTTGATGTATTTCCATTCACGACAGTTAACTGTTCGAAGCCTATGGATTGTTCTGCTCCATCGGACAAAAGTGCATTCCCGAAGTCGCTCCTATCCATTTAAGCGCAGTTTCTGCATCTCATGCAAGCACTTGTCACGCATGATGTTGCACATTGCTATATCTGGAGTGCGCGAGAGATCGGCGGCTCCTTCCCAAATAGTTTTCGCCTTTTCGAACATGTCGAACGAATCGCTGTAATTTTCAAGATCGAAATGGCAGTGGGCGATGTTGTCAAGACAACTCGCTACATCAGCATCTTTGCTTTCGTCTTCTGAAAGCTGTTTCCTTACTTCTAATTCCAGCTGATACTGTTCCTTAGCTTCCGCGTACTTACTCAATTCGTATAAACAATCACCAATACTCATAATGCATTTTGCTATTTCAGAGCAGTATAGCTGAAAGTCGTTACAAATCCAGACGCACTTGCTTTTTGACCAATATTTCGCTGCTTCCTCGTATTTATTCTGCTGAAACAGACATTTAGCTAAATTAGCGTAACAACGGGCAAAAGACACATCGTCTTCTTTGTCGACTGCTAGCTGCTTCCTGAAAGTCAGCTCTTCTTGGTAGTGCTTATAGGCGTGGTCGACTTTTCCCAGTATTAAGCAAAGATCGGCAAGCTTAAGAAAGGAATGTGCTGTTAATAACCATTCTTTTTTGTTTTTCCAGTATTCTACTTCCATTTCCAAAAGGCTTTCTGCTTTGTGATAGTGCTTTAGTTTCATACAGCACTCGGTTATATTATTCAAACAAACCTGTATGTCTTCAACGTGATAAAATCTGAATTTTACTTTTCTCAGGTTTAGTTCCTCACTATAGTGTTTCAGAGCATCTTTGTAACTGCGCATTTCAAAAAAGCAATCACCAATATCCTGGTTGCACTCAGCAACGTGAAATGTACAGTAAGATTGGGATGAACTCCAAATTGCTTTCGATTTTTGATAGAGCCTGATCGCTTTGTCGAATCGATCCAGGTTGAAATTGCAGTTACCCATATTGCTGTAACACAATGCCATGCACTCTTCTGTGCGGTCAGTTTTTAGCCCTTCCTTTCTGGCAAGTAATTCCTGTTCGTAATGTTTTAAAGCCTGTTCGTATTTCTCCATTTCAAAGCAACAATCCGCCATATTGCTCTGACACTGCACGATGCTCATGTCTGCATCGTTATCACGAACAACTTTATCACGGATAAGCAACTCATTCTCGTATTCCTTGTAGGCCGCTTCGTGGTTTCCTATTGCCAGCAAGCAACCGCCCAGACTCATGTAAAAGTCTGCTAAGCTCACAGCGCAAGCAAGATTCCCAGTTTTCTCCCATATACTTTTCGTTTTTTCAATAAAAACCAAACCTGTGTCGTGGTGACCGAGACTTAAGTGACAGCTTGCTATGAAAGCAAAGCATACCCCTATTTCATTATCTGTGCCTTCATCTTCTGTTAACATCTTCCGCATTTTAAGCGCCTGTTCATAGTTTTTTAAGGCGTCATCGTACAACCCTTTGGCGAAAAAACTGTCACCAACACGCAGTGCATTCTGAGCAATGACAGGCAAATAAGACTTGTCGCAAAAGGTCTTCAAAATCCTTATTCCTTCTTCGAGCATATGTATAGCATCATCATGTTTGTTTAAATCGTAATAACACCCACCTATATTCGTGTAACACAGAGCAAGGTTTTCCAGAATAGCTTTCTCCTCTGCAATTTCATTCAGAAACTCCAGTTCCATTTGATACTGGCTAAGAGCTTCAGAATATTTCTCTAAAGCGCAGAAACACTGACCCATTTTGCTGGATCTATGAGCCAATGTAAACAACGCGGGCACGGTGTGGCTGCTCTTTTTCCACAAAATTTTAGCTTTTTCAAAGAAAGCCAGAGATTTTTCGTACTGTCCTAACTCGTAGCAACACTCAGCCAACTTGTCATAGCACATAGAAATGTTGTCCTCACGACTGTCATCAGATGTTATCTGCTGCCTCACGGCCACTTCATATTCAAACTCTCTGAATGCATCTTCGTATCTGCCCATCTCAAACAAGCAATGGGCCACCCTGTTAGCACAGTATGACAAATCTTCAAGACTAGCGTTTTTGGGGGAAGTCCAAGCTGCGTAGACCAGTCGGTAACATCTCAAAGCGTTAAAGTAACTTTCACTTTCGAAATAGGAATGACCAATAATGACAAAGATTTCGCACAATGTTCGCTTTATTTCGTCATCAACATTTTCGTGGAAATAAATTCGTTCAGCTTCAGTTAACGCCTCGTGTCTCTGCTGCAACCAATAACAAGCGAACAGTTTGTCCAATACTGGCGACCACTGCACGAAGGCCGATTGGATGCCGCCAATCACTTCACACGCTTTCCTTTGCAGTTTCAAAGCTGTCTGAAAGTAAAATGTTGCCACCGATGCTCCCATCAACTGTATCAGCTGAAGATCAAACTCATCGTCTGTAGCACAACAATCGACCAAGTCTTCTTGCATGCCTTTCGCTGAATATTTGAATAAACGAACATAACACGCCACTGCCACCGCGAACTGCAATTCATGACCAAAGTTTTCGTCGAACACCGACTTACTGGTTAAGTCTCTAACGGTATCAAAGCTGGATTGGGTTTTAACTTTGTGATATCTGCCTAGCGCTGCTATGAACAATGTTGTTGAGCGGTAAACTACTCTTTTCAAATTAAAGCGTTTCTTTCTGGCAACAATGTCAAGGTTGCTTATTGGATAAAAGTTTATTAAATCTTCCTTCACTTGGATCGTCAATTGGTTGTCCGTTATATTCTTATCTAACGCTCTGTGCACACCAACATGAAACATTTCGTGCAGTTCCGAGGTTCCCGCAACAAAACACGTTTTGGTCAAAATGTCAGCCAAGTGGTAGCCATTTTTGATATCATTATCATGCTCCAGGTAAGCCAGCATTTGACTCACGGGTTTGATCAACTCTGTTGACCACGGTTTCTTCGGAGTCTTCGCTCTGCCTAGAGGGAACTTGCAAGCATGAGGCAGCATACCATCAAAGGAAATACCTCGTTTCGTATAATCATCGAAAAACCAATAGTCAGCCTTTTGAAACGGATCGTTCAGAAAAGGTAAATTCACGCTTGGTATAATGGTTTCACCGAGATTGGCTAAAACCACGTTGAAGATAACTGAAACCCACCTGAAATACTCTAAAATGTCCTCATAATTTGATCTCTCTTGCACTTCTTCAAGCAAAATCACGTGCTCGAAATCAGAATATGGAGTAATTTCCTTCCTGGCAAGCGATCCCATGCCAACCAAAGCGTACGCACACGGTATTCTACCTTTCATTATCACACAGTATTCCATGATGCTCTTCATTACTGCAATATAACGATTGTATATGAGCTCTTGCAGAGCTTCTACCAGACAAATTTTCTTCAACCGCCCTTCCTTCTTTATTAATTCTTCTTCAGGCAGCATTTCGATTTCAGCTAATTTGCTATCTGCTTGTTTCCTCATAGCATCCACTTGCAGGGATACATAGTCAGCCTCAGCCACTAAATCAAACTCAGAGCCTGATACCCCAGCAAGTTGAAGTACGTGAGAGCAAAGTTCCTGAATGTCCTCTTTGATTTGTTCATTCTTAGGTCTTCGTAATCGAGCAGCGTTGAGTAAAACAGCACATCTTACCAACGATATTTTATCAGGACTTCTACGACGATATACGCGGCCAAGCTGATAAATTATCTTGGAAGACTCTGCCACATCTATTTCTTTTCCTTCAGTATCGCACATTTCTTTTAACTTTCTGGCCAGGACACGTTCACAGATTGCACATTCTTGACTGATGTTGGTCATCCACAGGTCTGATGATGAGTTCTCGCAACTCTGTAGTGAACAGGAGTCGTTATGTCTTGGCGAACACATTTTATTATAATTTTCAAGTCAGCACATTTGGGACCTGTTGAAAAATAAACGCACCTATGCGAGTACCACGAAAATAAATATAACAGAATAAACCTTAAATGTGTTCAAACGTTTTTAAAAGTCTGGTGCTGGTCGGACCAGCCCTAGACATTCTTGGGAAAGTGCCAACTATTGGCTTAGTTTACGCAAAAACAAAATAAAAGGACCGCTTCATAATGATTATTTCTTTTTCAAGCCTTGTAAGCACAAAAACAGTCACATTGATGTTAGAATTACACCCCATTTTCTGTGTAAAAACCGACTATGTAAAAATTACTTCTGCGTGCGACTAACAAGGTATCAAAAATCTGTAGAGAGCAAAGGCCGCCATGACCAGGAATCAGAAAGGCAAAAAGCAAGTGCATTTTATTGCAATTGTCATAGATGTTCATCCGTAGTAACGGCAGAATGAGCAGTAAGTGCTGGGTGAGGTTTCTGTTTTCTCTCCCATGTGGCATCTCACCGCAAGGGTAAGCATACCCTTGAATTGCAAATGCTAACTGCATAGGCTGCAGTATGGATTTTGTCAAACGACAGATTTGTCGTCAGTGCCAAACGTCTAAACAAATAAAAGAGTAACACAGTAACGCGTTAGACAATGCAACAGAAAATTCCCCCTCTCTTCGGCTGTCTGACATACCACTAAATCAGGTTTCTAAGTCTATACAAAGAAAAGTTTGGTGCAAATCATATTTAGGTGCTTTGTTTCTAGCAAAGAGCACGCCACTCGGCGATTATGGTCGTTATGTTAATTTCTTTGTTGGGCAATTGATGTGAATTAAATTGCAAGATGCAATAAAGGCCTTTCATATAACACAGCAATAGAGAAAAGGCTGCAGGACATCAAAAGCAGGTGAAATGATTTGCAGTTGGTTTGCACTTGTCTAGGACATCAGTGTATTTCTTGCATATAATTTGAGACAATTTAATTGAAACGGGTGTTTGACGAACCAAAAGATTTGAGATGGCTGGATGTGGTCAAACATAATTCAATTTCATATTTATCAGACTTTTTCATTAGTAACCAAATAATTTACAACATTTTTAATTGGCATAAATTCTTTCGATGCCTGTTAATTCTGACCAGTGGTTCGTGACGGGGCGTAAATTTGCAGGTTTCATGGTTAATTTCGTAATTAAAGGTCTCAAATAAATAAATAAACAACACGTTTTACATTGGTTCATCAGACTAGGATTCAAATGAGCTGATTATAAATGTTTTCAACTGAACACTTTCAAAGGTTGGTGGCAAACTCAGAGGCCTCAGGTGGACAGTTGCCAAATGAACGTCGTCATAAACATAGTGTTAAAAAAGGCAAGTTTATGTAAATGAGTTTCTTCGGTTTCTGCAGGCATCTAATTTGTGCAATAGCTTCAATGCACAACACTTTGAAATCAAAAAACGGCATGTGGTCTTAAATATCAACATTTTTTCGCACACTTTTTCGAATGCAACAAATATTGGTTTACTACCGACACAAAATCGAGAAAAAAATTCGAATGAGGACTGTTGAACATTTTAAACATGCTGTTTTTTTTGCTACTCATGTTGTTTCGTAGCGTTTGCCACCAGGTTTCAAATCAAACAAACAGATGAATAAGCTCTTCTGGTGATTATATTTTATTATCAGCCAACGTTTCGCCCACCTATTCAAGTGGGCTTCTTCAGGGCAATGTTTTCAACCACAAAACATGTAGCATACCAATAACAAGAAACAATGAGTAGTGTGACGTACAAAGACAAAAAACGCAAAACTGGCCAACTCGTTATAAGAATGGTGATAGCGTGTCACAGAAAACACGTGGATGTGTAAAACGAAAAAACGTTGGAAAATGATGAAGCGCAATAACACAAAAAAAACAGGGCAAAGCCTACATTGGAATGTATAAGAAACCGGTTAAATAGCGTAAAGGTATACGGTAAAAATAAAGGACAAGTGTAAAATAGCGAACCAATAATGTGTAAAACTGTGTGGCGGTCAATAAGAAGACAAACTCCAAGTCCGGTAACGGATAAGCTTCACTCAGGGAAAATTTTTTTCACGGTGTTAAAAATACGTTGAGAGATGATGAAGTATAACAAATAAAACAGGTCAATACCTACATAGGAAAGTGAAAAAAAAACTGATTAAATAACATATATCATAAGCTATGGGGTAAAGTAGAGAACAAAATGTGTGAAAAATAGCGAACAAATGTGTAAAACTGTGTTGTGAGAGTTGGTGAATCTACAGGTACAAAGGCGGTCAATAGGAAGACAAACTCAAAGTCAGGTATATAACGGATAAGCTTCAGTCATGTTTCAAAAATTTGTAATAAGTAGCCGGGAAATTTGCACTTTTATCATTCACGGTGTTAGTTTTTAAATTAATATATAAAGATTCTAAAAAGATGCGTTTATGGTAATTATTTACACGGTGCAGAACATAAGCATAATCCCAATTGAAAACATGGCCACTTTGGGCTGCATGTTTTGTTAGAGCTGAAGCCCACTTGAATAGGATGGCGAAACGTTGGCTGATAATAAAATATAATCACCAGAAGAGCTTATTCATCTGTTTGTTTGATTTTAAACATGATTCCAGGCAGGTTTTTTAGGTTGCTCTTTTTCAAAGGTGTCACTGCTTACAAGCTTATTCATTAGGTAAGCTTATTTGCAAAGGTAGTTATCACAAACACTTTACATCCATAGTCGGGCAAAACAGTTAATGATTAAAATGTAACGTCCCGATAAAATTTCGAAACGCAGAGAAACCTCATGTTCTCTTAAATCAGCTATGTCCAACCCGCAGCCCGCGGGCCGCATATGGCCCAGTCGAAGGTTTTGTGTGGCCCAGTTCAGGTGTTCGCTGTACCAAACGTATCCTGCATACTGACAACCTTTCCTTATTCTGATAATCTTGAATTTGACATTTTTGTTGCAGGTGGTCCTCAGTGCCATTTTATCACGTCTGTTACCACTGCAGTTAGGATTTGAACGCTTTGGGTACATTAGCTTTAAGATAGATTTAGTTTGCTAAGATCAAAGTAAGCCATTCGATGTGCGGCCGTCATTAATGTGTCATTCAATGTGCTGCCCTGGTTAAGACAGTGACAAAATATTTGGCTCAGTAAGCCATTTGGGTTGGACATAGCTGTTTTAAATCGTATTGAAACAACTGGACATGCAATCAGATATTCAGTCGTTTTTCTCAGTTTTGTGCAAATACAGTAAGTTTATGTTTTGCTGTACGCTCATTTCAAAGCTGATAAAACTTACATCGTATCTTCGCTTGATGCCTTCAAAGGTTTCAAAGGCTTAGATTTCAGTAATGTTTGCTAATTCTATATTGATTTTCTATGGGGATAAGGATCAACAAATGTGTTCAAGTCAATTACTGAATGTTGAATAAAGCCATTGACTGTTTTGAACGTTCTTCGCCGAATTATTTGTTCGTATTCTCTACTTCCTTTTTTTTTATTTCGCTTGTGACACATGCAGTCTTTTGACCCGTTGTGGAACGGAATTTTATCTCATTCCAAAAGAAGCTATGACACTGTTGATACCAGGGCAAAGGTAGCAATCGCAATTATCAGTGTCGTCTGCAGGGATGGACCCAATTCATTGCTGATTTCACTCCAAAGATTGCAATGTTGACCAGTATCGCAAACTAAGCCCTAAACGCAAGATTAAAAAAAATGTTTCATTTGGGACTCTGCAGTAAGTGGCCCAGGTACGGGTTCCACGAGCGTAAGTCCAGTACGTAATTGCTGCCTATTCGCAAAAACAGCTGATTGTTATAGTCAACAAAATTTGCTCATTGATCTTAAATCAAACCATTCTTCTACAAAATACGTGTGGTCTCAAAAAATATTTTAAAAGGCTGAACGAAGTGTCTGTAGAACCTCAAATGCAGTTGTGCATCTGGGCATGCATGATTTAAGTATACAAAAAACACCAATGCGATAGTGTGAAGGTCACCACAAGCATGAAAATTTAGCCTTAAATAAGTATCTAAAATACTTGAAGTCACTTTTTCCAAAGCATCTCACTGAAACCGACATTGATGAACACATTATAGATGCAAATGCCCATATAAAGTAAAAACTGAAATCAGTATGAAATTGAAATAGGTTTGGTCTTCAAAACTGAGTCGTGTGGTAATTATGCTTGATGTTTGTTGTACGTTGTTGACACAAAACAATCTGTAAAATTAAAATGACTTTTTCAAGAAAATAACCATTCTACAGTATCTAACGTAAAGTTTCTTTATCCATGGAGCTACGTTTAAAAAGTCACAAAAAATGAAAAGTGTCTAATAAACGTGACCTAAAGCTGATAAATTTTCCCAATCATGTAATTTTTTGAAAAAATATAATTCAAAGTGGTAGCCTATAACCACCGAAATTCATGTAAGCTAAATATTATACGATAAGGAGTTCAAGTAAGTACTCTCCACGATGGGTGTAAGCAAGGAATCGATTAGCAAATTTTTAATAGGAAATTGATTTGACGTAAAATTACGCATCCTCAGTCCTGAAATTTGCAAGCAAAGTTTACGGGTGAAAAGTTGAAAAGCTAAAGTACCACCAGAGAAAAACAAACAATCTCAAAACTAAAATAAATATATCAAACTCCAGGCTCAGAAACCAGAACTCAGAAATCAAAAAGCTTAACAAACTGTGTGACATCAACAACAACATGAGTTGCGACAAAAAGAAACTGACTTATAAAATAAGAAAAACGATTACTCAAACTAACTTATGATATTAAAAAACGATTTCTCAAATAAATGTATTACTGAATCATAAAACGAGTTGACGCCAATGGCTAAAAACTTATCCAACTATTAATCTAACTCGTTGTCAAATGACTAACAACGCTAAAGACATTTAGTAAATCATGCGTAGGCAGCAATTCTCGGGGGTTCGCATTTAAATCTGCCACGAGTTCGTTTTAAACCAGCTATGTCCAACTCGCGGGCCGCATGCGGCCCAGTCAAGGGTTGTGTGTGGCCCAGTTTAGGTTTTCGCTGTAGTAAAAGTGTCCTACATACTGACAACCTGTCCTTATTTTGATAATCTTGAATTTGACATTATTGATGTAGGCCGTCTTCAGTGCCACTTTATCACGGCTGTTACCATTGCAGTTAAGAATTGAACGCTTTCAGTACTTTATCTTAAACCAAATTTATTTTGCTACGATCAAAGTAAGCCATTCAATGTGCGGCCCTGTTTAAGATAGTGATATCATTTTGACTCAGTAAACCATTTGGGTGAGACACAGCTGCATTAAACGCTGCGATGTGGGTAAGTAAACTGTGTTGAAAGAAAAGCCAGCACACGAAGCGGAAGACAACATCGGACTGAGTCATGATAAAGGGTTATTGCACTTCAGATGCAGTTGTAATTTGAGATAAGGATACACTATTGATTTTTCTTATATTCTGCTTTATCCCTTTTACAGCAATCGTAAATATTCATCCAGAAAAACAAAACCGAAATGTAAATTTCCTACGGTCTTCACACAGTGTTCTACACTACGACAAGTCCCCCCCCCAAGTTGTGAATTCTGTGAAAAGACAAAAAAAACTCAGCATGTATTTTCTCTTGTTTGTTGCAAATGTTTGATATAGAGCAAATGACTTTATGTGCTTTGCAAACCATTGCAGTTGGGCAAAAATATTTATTGCATTCAGAAAGACTGCATCAAAGCAGTTAAAACTGTTCACCAAGTGCGCTTTTTTCTTCGAAAAAATGTTGCCCATCTAACTTCTGGGATTCAGACAAGAGCTAGGGAAAATCGCGCTTCTAGAACATCTGCATTTATTGCGTTAGTCGTTGGAAGTTCTTGTGAACATTTGCGTCATTCAGATAAGAATTCGATGCTTGTCAGTGTTTAATTTCTAATTAAGTCAATTATTAGAAAAATTATTCGTTTCAACACATCCAAAGGAATCTCACCACGCAACTTTTCACAACTTACAACAAAGACACTTCTTTCACTAAAATTTACCTTCGGTTTGCGTCGATTTTTCGGTATATTTAAGCTTATGCCGTTTTGGTGCCAGGAAAAAATCCAATGCATAACTGGCAGCCTCGCGGTTTGAGCAGCACGCTTGGCGGTTTTGAAAATAACTTCAAATAGAAACTTCATCTTCATTGATAGTAAAACACGTTACAGGATTAGAACAAAGTAGCTAGAGTTTCGCTAAAATGGCTGCCAGCACGCTCCGCTATGAAAGTATATTTTTGCTTTTAAGTAAAACAAACCTCGCTCTCATATGTTTACAAAACGGACAAACTCGTCGTATTTCAAAGAAGTAACGAAGACAAATTGCTTTCACGCCACTTTGACAGATAAAAATTATAAGGAGAACACTGCCTGCATCAAAAGTATTCCTGTATATATCAGTAAAACCTCTCTGAAACCTATCTCCATTACGCACCTCAGCTAAAGTGTTAGCCGGTCAACAGATTATATTGATTGCCCCAAGTTATGTTCCACCTTTCTCAGATTAGCAGTGCAAGCTATGAACGGTTGACCTGTCACGAATCCCAAGAGACGGAAGTTGCTGACAGCCTTCTTTGCAGCAGTGTATTCAACAACGCAGACGCAACAGCAAGTCAAAATAATGACGTATAGCCTGTTCAAAGTGCAATGCAGCTGCTGTGCAACTGGATCTTGCAACTTCTGTTTCAATGAAAAATTAAGTTTTTTTTTGTTTACTTTTGAAGTAACCTTGACAAAAAAACTAGGAAGAAACTCTTGGCTGGTTCAATTTCTGAATCGCTTGTGCTTGGAAGGTCTTTGGAAACCGGATACCAAATAGTTGTGGAGAAGATCTTGATGTTTGCTTTTGTAATTCACGTTATTATCAAACTTTAACTCCTGTACCAGGACATCTTGACCGAAGCAGAAACAAGTCACAAAATGCTTCAAATTAAATGCTTTTTGCCAATTATTGCTTGTGATGCTTTAAAACGTATTTGTCAAAAACTGCCATTGACCTACACATAACAACGCAACAACTGCGTCTATTGCAGAAGTTCTTGTGAAAGCAACTACTTGGGAAAGACTTAGCTTCAGTTTTTATTTGTCGTAGCTTGTGTTCTAATTTATTCGATTTAGTCTTGATTGAGTTTGTTTGCATTCTTTTCTCTTAGTATAGACTATCAACGTTTCACCAGGGTAAGCATTGCTTACAGATTTTAGGACTGAGGATGCGTAGTGTTACTGAAATCCATTGCATACAAAAAATTTCTCGATTGATTCGCTTGTTTGTCAACTATGCGGAGAACAGTTACTTGAATAACCATGGCTGTCGATGTGATGTGAAAGACCATTACAGCTTCAAAATTAATGTCAGAACTTTTCACCGAATGCGTTGTTTGGATAACGGTTGCTTACAAATTTTCACGAGACGACTGTAAATATTTTACCAACGTCGCAACAGCTGCAGTTTGCGTGACATTTGGCCCTTCGTTTCAGTGATACCAGAGGAGCGAATGATCTCTACTTTTCTGTTCAGCTATCTAGGTGGGAAGTCGTAAAAGAGAAAGTCTAGTGACGCGGTTGCATTAGCCACGACTTGAGGTTAAATGTGGACCAAAACCTTAACCATTATGTGCCTGCGGATTAAAAAAGCGAGCTGTTTGTCCTTGTGGAAATGGCATGAGTTTCAAATTTCAAAACTTAATAACCGCGGCACACAATGTGCACACAAAAGAAACCACTGCTCAAGAAGCGAACCGACTTTCATTGCAATACTACTTTTTCAAAAACTGGAAAATGCATAAGTAAAACGAAAAAAATGCACATAACAGTCGCTACGGCAAACATGAATCAAAACAAAAAATAAATATAAATGGATATCCAGCAACGCATTTCGCATTATTACACAATATGCACATTTCTGCGTGCAACAACAAAACATAATGTTGTTTTTTCAATGGGACGAAATAATCGGTTACACTTATGTTTCACACAAAATTTTGACCTCTGCTTCCAACTGTCGTACTCGCAAGACTGAACACTGATCTCCTATAGATAAGAAACATTGTGCTAAGACTATGCCAGTTACTGAAGTGTCAAAGCAACTTTCCACCTTGCAAACTTCGCGGCGGTAAAATGTAGTCTTCAACACGAACGCTGGTAAGCGAAAAACAAACGATCCTGCAATGCTGTACCACAAGAAAAGGATATCATCTCAATCCTAAAAAAGGTGAAAAGGCTTGATGTTTCTGGAGTTCCTGAGTGTAAGGCACACTGATCCCGAAAATTTGTAAAAAAGTGAAATAGGATGAGTAGAAAAAACAAAATGCAAAACTGGCAAGAACGGCCGTATATAATGGCTTGCATGTCTTGCGGCAGACAAACTGCCAGGTTTAACTTATTCTCTTCAAAGATCAATTTGTTCCTCTCCTTTGACGATGACGCAGGGCTGCTGAAGAGGAGTTGCCATTCTGTGACATAGAAGTGGTTCTTGCAAGGCCGGGTCGTATTCATATCTCTCTTGCTTCGATCGCACAATATACTCCACAGGTATTTGCTCACTTTCGGTTGTATTAGTGTCTGGACAGCACTGCAAAAGAACAAAATCGTTTGCATAAGCATATTGTCCAAGCAACTAGTTACTTTAAAGTAGGGGCTCCCAAATGGGGCCGCAAAGCCCTGGTGCGTTGTTTAAAAAATCGCAAGTACGTCGCAAGCTTATATCCATCCTTCACTACCAGGGTCTTGGGATTTCAGAAAAATCTGCTCAAACCCAATCGATGTACGTTCAATAGATTTCTTCAGAGAATTGTGCTTAGCCATTTAAAATACGTTTTATATATGTTACGTCACAACAAGCAAGCTCATCAATCGCATGAAATACCAATCTGTGAATAGATTTATGCAGTGCGTCGTTTGATTTTATGCATAGAAATAGTGCGATTTCATGCAAGTTGGAAGCCCCTGCTGTAAATAAAGTGACCAAAAGCCTGCAGTCAGATTCTCTAAGTAATAATCTGTGCTATCATATTTACGTCTTTATTCAAACGCGAAACCACAGGCAAAGAAATCACAGTGTGCAAGACACAGCACAAGGTTATTTGAACGAATGGAAGACAGCAGAAGAAAAATCTGAGCACAGTAAGTTGCATGCAAGTTGTGTGGTTTTTTGGCGAAACCTCGCACGAATTTCATTTAATTAATATCGCACAGTTTTAAGCCTTGCAATACATGGGTAAAGGAAGGATTATTTCCATGGGCCAAATGTGGTGGAATTTCATTTTTCTCTCTAGAAATTAAGAAAACAACCTTTTTTTGCTAAATTGTAACAGGCAAATGTCAAATTTCAAAATACAGGGGTAAGAAGCTCCCCTTCCGTCGCCCATACTTGCATATCTATAATATGAAGTCTAAGCTGCTTTGCCAAACGTTTCAACTATCCCTGCTCAGCACAAATTTATTTGTCCATGCAGCAAGTTTCCTTCACAGATAAGAACAAACGTTTATGTTCTCCTTTCAAACAGAAAAGCATCATGCCTTCGTAGTAAAAGGAATCACCAAAGTAAGATATCACTGAAGTTAACGAGTGAAATGCATTGTTCTCAACGTACAACCTGGATTTTCAAAAACTCCAAAGGGTTTGGCTCGCGGTGCTTACCACAACACTTAAAGGAGTTGTTGGCGGATTGCCTAATGATTGAGTAAATGCTTTTCACTCGAAATTCTGCAATCCCAGCGTGATATCTCAGAAAAGGAAGAAAGTCAAAACTCGATAGAAATATAATTTCAGTCACGATCGACCTTCACCAACGAATCAACTCAATGTCTGATGTTTCGACGAGGAAACAACAGATTAATGCCAAAAATCCAACGTTACGCAAACGTAGGGTTCTCGTTATCTACAACTTGTGCAGTAACTTGAATCCAATTGCCAGCTACGCCCAGAGATACAGAGTTCTATGTTTTTCCAATTTTACAATATGCAGTCAACTCAGCACCAAGCCGATCGCCCACAGCAACTTTTGTATGCTTGACATCAATGTTTGCGTAACGATGTAGTGATTTTTGGGTAATAAGCTGCTTCTCATATAGCTCTTAAGTTTAACCGTATCGTCTTTTCCTCGAGAAATTTTCGGAATTTTCATTCTGTAGAACCATGGTAAGCTTCGTCGTTTCGCTCTGTTTTCAAAAAGTTTCGGCTAAAATTAAATCCGCTTGAAAACATACCGTCTCACGTTTTGCATTGTTTGAAAAACACCCAGACTAAAACTTATATTTCCATTGAATTCTAGAGCAGCCAGTTTTGCGATGTTAGGCAACAAAATCAGAATTTTTTTTGCAAATAGTATACAAAGAAATTGTAACTCTGCAAGGTATAGATGCAGGGCAAGCTTGAAGTAAACTATGTGTTCATCGTTTATACCATCGATGAGATCAAAACATTCACCGATTGATACTTCCCTGAAAGTTCTTTCTATACCTCTCAAAACTTTGCAACTAAACATTTTTTTCTTGTGGTTCTGCATCAGTTGCTTTTGTGCAGACGTAAGTACGTTCTCAGACAACCAACTTGAGACTCACTTTCACTGAGAAAGCAAAACCCATAGCGAATCTTGTAACGTTCTATAAAATGGAAAGATAACACTGAAGGGTGTCTGTTTTGGAAACGTCCTTTGTATATATAAATCTTTCGTGTTCACATATTTTGATGCATCAAAGGTTGTACAACGTTGTAGGAAACCGAATGTAACTGCTTGCGACGACATAAAAAATGCGAAGAGAAATGTAATAAAGTATCGAAAAACTTGCCAAATATTACCTAATGAAAACCTGAATGCTGGAATGGTATAGACTTATCATTTATAACGCGATAGTGAGTGGCAGTGTTACAGTACTTTCAGGGAAGGTATCAGTTGGAAGGAATATTTTAATATAAATGAAAATGTATATCAATCTTGTCTGACAAAGCAATCTCTGCGGTTTCTCGTGAAGGCAATATTATAATTTAAATCAAAAAACTTTTCTTTGTTACTTACGAAACAAAAATCACGGCGACCACGGTAATGAATAGGAACATTGCGGCGGCTCCTATGACAGCTGCAGCATATCCATGTTCGCTTGATCTCCCTGTTGTTGTTGTTGCATTGTCTAAGAAAAAAGATTTTTTATGCACAAGAAATTTACTGAATCAGTTTTTAAAATCTGCTGAGGAAACCGTGCTTGTGAAGCATCATGGAAGACAAGTAACAATCTGGAATGCTTCTGAAGAGTCTGCGAAGAATGTCGTCGTTCTATTCACATAAATGGTTTTCATGATTATTACGGAGTTGCAGACACGAACTATTCCAAGCGAAATCAAACTTTGATCTATTTCACCATAAACGTAACTTTAGCATAACTCTGGAATAAAAACACTTTAAAGCGATTATGAATCGCTATTACTGATTTATTCTCGACAGTTTTGTCTTCTTCCAAATCCATTACTGTCCGGGTGCCCGCGTTATATCCGGAAATTTGCAAAAACGAAACAGGATTAGCAGAATTTGCAGGTTTCGCCGAAAACCAAAGACATGATTATTGACTTCTCATGGTTATATTACTTTTAATCACTTTAAGAACAAAGTTCAAAAAACTCTTAAAAATTGCTAAACTTTGTTAAGAACAATATAAATATTAAACTTTGCAGTTGATTTCGCAAAGCAATGTTTTTGGTTTCATTAAATTGTAGTTCGGCATACTCAAATATACGCGGATGACAAACAAAATTTGTATTTCCTAAAATGCAGAAAATTATTTTAAAAGGCTGTAGTTAAAACATTCTCGACAAGTTCATAAACCAACTGCCTCCATAGACCTCCAATTTCAATTTCTAATGCGTTTACAAGTGGTATACCGAAAATAAATCCGGGGATAAAAGAACATTGATAAACAATATTGTTTTTATCAACTTAGTTGAGACAAATCAGGAAAAACATTTTTCAGAAAACATCATGCCTATCTCAATTTTTGTATGGTATTGCAAAATTTTGATAATCTTATTTTGTTAGTGGTTAGTTAACAAGGCGACAAAAGAAGATGTTTGCTTTTTCTATGACCCATACTGTGTTGCGAAAATTGCACCATACAAACTCTTCAAAGTTCGTTTATCTTTAGTGTGAAGCCGAAAAGATTGTTTTAGACTAATGCATCATTCTGATGCTCGATCAGAAGACCAGCTTGACTCGTCGTGCAGCAGCAATGTTAACAGTAGTGCACTGTGCAACAGTAGTGCACTCGCAATATCATGTGCAGGAAAATGCTTTATTTGTATGAAAATCAGTCTATCTTCGCACATGAAGTGCCACAGCTACAAGCCTTCTGTGGACCATTTGAAAATCAAATATCGAAGAATTAACTATCCTGGCAGGTTGCTAAAAGTATGGTGCAAAGATATGAGCTCATACTATACCACAATATTATAAAATATTCAGTTAAAGGTTTCGTCAAAGAAATTCTGAGAAACGCTTTCTACACCAAATGCTTCTCGGTTCAAATGTAGTGTTTTTAATTAAAACGCAACTGCCTAAATATTTTTAAAATGTGTTACAAAATGTTAACAGCTTCCGATACAATTCTTCTTTTCAAATTCTGTTACTGTGGATTACACAATGAACGAGTTTTCTGGGCCGAAAAGCGGAAGTAAGTTCAACTTGAACTTAGGAATAAGCCGTGCTACAATTAGAAAAATATAATCTGTTTGTCGCACGTTTAATCTGCAGAAAATAAGCATTTCAACAAATGGTAAATTATAGCAAAATGAAAGAAAGTAAAACCTATAAAGGAAATACTCTTAATCAACTTAGTACTTCATAAATAGATGCTTGCAAATATTTGGACAACCATAAAAATACCATCAACAAACTTGGAAATTCATGCAAAAGTTTATAAACGATCGGTTTAGTCTTTCTAATCTGAGCAATACATTGCAGTTTATGGACACATACAGTATAAACAGGATAAGAAAGAATTGACCCTGGCAAAATATTTACGTATATGTCGTTTCATTTCGCTAATAGTTGCTCAGTCAAGGCAGAATTGTACTATTTCCAGTTGCAATTTAAAATTTCAGGGAATATAGTTTAAAAATAAGTGGTAAATTACTTCTTGAAGATGTGAAAGAGCCACTCAGGCATAGCGATTTCTCTAATATCAAGCATTTAAAATTAGTGACCTATTCACAGTTTTTGAGAAAGAGCTTAGACAAGATTGTAAAGCTGGCTTCTTACCTCCATGTTCAAGGCGAACTGAACATTCATAAACGGACCAGTCTTCAATAACCCAATTTCCGTTGTAAAGGCAAGCATTTGTCAGCTCTGTGCCAATCGCGTATGTCTTACTGTCGTTGATGTTCCGCACTAACCACTTTTTCTCATCTTTGCAACGCACGCTGTAAGCAGCACCCAAGTTGTGGTTGCATGGTGGACTTGGTGCTACCAGATGATCTGGCAGATCCGGTGGATGATTGCAGGTTCGTCGGGCTGAGTCAAAAATTGTTTTGTAATCAGAAGGGACCACCAGTCAATAAATCATGCACTCTAAAAGAACAGACTTTGTGAAATCCCCATACAAACAACATGCAAAACCTGCTTTTGTCCATTCTTTGGGGTCAAGTGAACTATCCCCAAAAGTGCGAAAGCAAAAACAATTATCACCATTTAGCCTAGAAGTTTGAATGAAAGTAAAGCTGGTGAAGCCACCCACCTTGCACAGTAATTACAAACATGCAAGCCGTAGTAAGTCCATCAGAGTCTGTGGCTGTGTATTCGAATGTGTGGTCACCCACAGGCAGTTCCACAGGATTTGGATATGAAGGTGCATTTAGCTTCAAACTTCCAACGACTGTGAGAAATCAAAGGATATTATTTCATTCAAGGCAGTCACAAAAGCAAAAGCATTCAAAAATTATGTTTACTCATAAGTAGATATCTGTCTTTACAGCAGGTTATTTATAACCAAGGGCGTCGGAAGGATTTTTCCAGGGTTGGGGACAATAGGGGATTTTTCCAGGTGGTGACTGTAAGTGATGAAATTTAATTTTACCAACTGACGCTAAGAGAAACACATTTTTTGTTAAAAGCTACATTAATAGGAAATATCAAATTTAAAAATCAAGAGGGCAAGGCCCCAACATTCACCCACTTTCGATACCCATGCTTGTAACATGTGTGCTTGCACAATATATAAAAAGCTGCTTACACAAAATGCTTATGTCTTTCTCAGTTGTCAGAAAAGTGTTCGTATTGCATTAATCATGAGTGTATGTGGATGTGAAGCGGTTGCTTTCACTCAAACATCCGTGAGGATTGAATCAAATGCTGCTCGCAAATATTAACAAATGATCTATGAGCACATAAACCTCAAAACGAATATCCTTGCTAAAATCAAAAAATTAGTTGTTCGTTTTTTACGTTACTAACCCCTTTGCATTTTTTCTGGTTAGAAAATGTAATTACAGTATTTTCAATTTTCATCATCAGATTACTCTTTAGTTTTTATTCCACTGCAATTGGTACGGCCGAAAAAATGATTGCAAAATTTTTTTTACATTCTGATATTTTTGTAATAGAACATGGTCTTCTTTGTTTGAAAACCAACTGTTTGCATACGTCCATGCCATTTATACCACCGATTATAATCAGTCTTGTCAAAATATTCCACTATCAACAGAAACATCACGCTTTGGCATAGTGGGAGCAGTGGAAACGGATTTTTGTTCTGGTTGCGGAATGTGACCGATAGACCGTAGACGTATATATAGGTTTTGCAGTTGCCAGTTCTTTTGCGGAGACCTGGTAATCTTGCAAGGAAGTCAAGTGAGCTTCACACATTGCTAAAAATCTCGAAAAATATTTTTGAAAACACCAGTGTTTCACATTTTGAATGGGGGGAACTACTCATCCATGAAAATGTGTTTCCCATGCATGGTTGTTGAATGAAATACCTGTTTTGTCGTCAATCCACTTTGGAGGAACCCAGGAGTAGTTGATATAGTTGTTGCAGGGCATCAAATAAATTGTTTCGCTTTCCGGACATGTTTCTCCGTATTGCGGAGGCTGTTCTGCAGATTTTTGAAAGCGACGTGTTCAAGTAGTTTTAATACCATAAGCTGGTTATAGTTAAGAAATGTTTTCACCTTTCAAAAACTTTTTGTATACCGCAAACTTATAATGTGTATCACTATATTCCACTTTTATTACAACCAAAAATCTTGGATATTTGTTGTCAACAAATACACAATAGCGGAATGTCAAAATGAAAAGCAATACTAAGGTTAGTGAACAATGAGTAAATAGATAATAATATGAATGAATAAACACACAAGTAAGGCAATAAATGAAAGCCTTTTAATTTTTACTTTCCAATGCCAGAGGGTTACCAGGGAGAAACTTATCCCAGCCCTTAAAGCTTCAGGGGGGTCTTCGAATGTGGTCAACTTGTACAGGTTCATTGTGGAGACCTAAACTAACAAAACGGTGGGACTTCCCATTCTGCAAATGAAAAATTTGGTAGAAATATTGCCCTCCATGTATTGCGGCTAAACAATATGATTCATGGTTCTGGATATAACTTGATAAACTTCTTGGTGCTGGTGAAGTGGCTTGTTGTGGACCAAACATATACCAGAACGGCGGAATCAAAGCTTTTTTTCATCACAAGATTAATAACGAGGGGCAAGCAATAGGACAGCAGAAAGCAGAAAACTTTTAAAGAGAGAGAAAATGGTTCGGCTACGCCCGTGTATCTTCATTTCTCGATGAAGATTCTCATTTTTAATTTTTATTCAGCATCGGCAATACTTTAATATGAAAGGTTCACTTCCACGTCAACGACTCTTCACGTAAGTAGACTGTACACCGTTTTCCCTCCCGGTAAACAGATTAGTCATAGAAATTTATGAGGTAACGTTTCACGATGACAATTAATTTTAGAGAAGAAAATTCTCAACACTTGAGCACATGATCTGAAAGTGGAAGTTTTCCGCAAAAATCCAGTGTTTTTCTCCGTAATGCTACATTTTTTCGTTGTATTAAATTTCAGCTGGATTAGTTTGTATTGTTTTAATACTGTAGGGGTTTTTCTTACTTCTGGCGTTGTTTCGCCGTCAGTCTTGAGAGTCTGTCGCCTTATTCGCTGCCATCTTTGTGAATTCTTGTGACTCACATATGCTTTACATGTGGCAATTGCTTCGTTAGTCACAATAGCAAGACTAGTTCTATCAAGATACATAACATAACATATACCCTGCTCTAGAAGATGCTCACCAGGAAGGTCGGATGAAAATTATCATTCATGCTAAATTTAGATGAAGACCAGTGTTCAGTAATTTGGTCATAAGTGATTTGATTCTGGTTGTGGTGAGGGATGCATGTAATGGATTTTCGAATCCTATGGATTCTAATCCTTAAGTATTCGAATTCAGAAATCAGAGTTTTTTCGAATATTTGGATTCGAAATAAATTTGGATTAAATAAACGTGAAAAATTGCAAAGTTGGTAAAACAAATAATTTCATTAAATTTTGCAATGGCACTCTTTGCGCTCCTGATTCAGAGATTGAAAGAAACTCCAAACAAGCTCACGGCACTGCGTAGTGACCTAACGGGCTAATTAACAGGTCATGTGATCGCTCAGCTGCGTTCTGAACCTCTGCGCGATCAGCTCATTTGGCTCCTAACAAGTTATTCCTGAACAAGATTCAATATTTTGGATTCGAAATAAAGATTCTGGAATATTCCGCAACCTCCAGATGTCCCATAATACATATCCCTTGTTGTGGTTCTCCTAGGTACCTTCTTTTGTTCAGACTTTACACGTATATCCATTCGGAAAGCGTTTTGTGCTTCTTTATTGGTCAAATGATTTTAGTCGCCCGAGCGAAAGAATATTAAATCAGCAATGTTACAGTTTAGCCGCATGAAGTTGCTGTATTACAAAATTCTGTAAGAAGTTCTACATTCCCTCCTTCTGGCTTTCACAATAGACTTAAAAAGGGGCCAGATAAAGCATGACAACTTTTTCATCGTTTTTACTGATTGTTGCGCCCTAGGTGTGACATCTGGCTTTTTGTCGGTCATTGTTCGGTCATAGACAAAAATGTTTTTGAAATGACCGAAAAAAAAATGGCCGAAAAAAATAAGTCATTTCGGTAAGAATGTCTGAAAATATAGGCTAATTAACACCGTTACGGCGAGTTTTGATACAACTGTAAGTCAAATGACCGAAATATCTCAGCGAAACAAAAACAATGCGACATGCGCCATTTTTTACTCTCAACAATGCAAATAATTCATCCCACCTTGCAAGGTTATGACAAAGAGTGCAACTGTTTTCAGAACATTGTCTTTAAGATTTCGCAACTGCACTTTTGGCCATAAATATAAACAGATCTTCACCCAAAAAACAGATCTGCATCCAAATCTACTTTCACACCTTCGAAATATCTCGTGTTGATTTCTCTTGTATGACAAGAGTTATTGCTGAATGTTCTGTAGTGCTGACTGTGGGCCACATGACATCTACAAACATGTATTTTATTGCGTGCAACATGTTTTTTCAACAAATTTTACCGAGGAAAAGCTTCTTTTATGAGTGCAGAAAATTTTGTAAATATCTTATTCAAATTTTCATGCCTTGCAATCACAGCAGTGTAATAAACAAAAGTGACTTTATTCATCTGCTGTAGCACATGCTATTTTTAAGTAGCATTACACTAGAGCTTGTGGAGAAGCCCAAGTACCTTGGGGTGGCATTCACGAGTGGCAGAAGGCGGAACAAGGAGATTAAAGCAAGCGTGGTATTGCGTGTGCCTTATCGCTCTGTGGTCACAAATCGGGAACTTTCAAACACCGCAAAGCTTTCAGTTTAAATCAGCATTTGTTCCAATCCTCACTACGGTCATGAATTGTGGGTAATGACTGAAACAGTGCTATCTCAAGTGCAGTCGGCAAAGATGGGATTTTTTCGAAGAGTCCACAGCGTGGACACTTCGTTACAATGTGTGCAGCTATGAAATTCGTAAATCCCTGAATCTCAATCCATTTCTTTTCCGAATAGAGAGATCCCAGCTACTATGGCTGAGCTTGGTGATCACAATGACACCGTGTAAGATTGGCGAGGCGATTCCTCACCAATCTCTCATGGCCGCACCGACTGGAAAGCGTCCCAGAGCCCGTTTTTACTTGAAGATAGCTGATGAATAATTCGAAGCGTCGAATAAAATAACGTTTTTGATATTTGTGGCAATACTGTTCACAGTTACTAATCAAAAGTTTTGTTCTATGGAATAAGCATTTGTTTTTCGCCAAAGTGCTCTCCCGGCCCTTGCAACCATTTTATGCGGACTTGCTTCTGCAGCATCCGTCATGAGGTGTATTTATGAATGCCTTAATCGGAAAGTCCCCTAGAAGAAGCATTCAGCCGTTATGCACAAAAGACTAGTATTGCACAAAAGACTAAAAGACTAGTAAAAGACTAGTAAGACTAGTAATGTATGTCAAATCTTAATTGCTTTCAAGATAAAAAACCGTCGATGTGTTTTATGAAACCATATCATTATATCCCAAAATATCCCTAATGTTTTTCTTAAGTTTCACAATACTTCTCATCAAAAAGCAGGCGATGCCCAGGTTTTGAATCGACAAACCAAACACAGGAAAACTTTGAACCTGTGGTGGCATTTCCGTAGCATCTGGTGCCCAAGGAAGCCTTTCCATCTTCGCAACTACATACCGACGATTTATTTGAAACAGGAATGCAGAGTTGTTCGCAGGCGTCCCGGCGTTGAAAGCACGGGTTGGATAGGTTGGCTGCAGCAACAATTACATTGAAAGATATACACTGTCAGTTCATGGAATATAATGATTTTGGTCTAGTTGAAACACCCCAATAGTTAAAAAATGTAAGCATTCAACGCTTAAGAGAAGAACATTTTGCTTTATTTAGCATAGCTCAAAGAAGCTATTGAGATAAAGGGTATTACCCAAAATGGCCCAAGTGCTTGTTGTTATTACCACCACAAAATTAGAAGCACAGACTAACAAAATTATTTTCGTAAATGTTAAACCTTTTGCCGAATGTTTCAACCATTTTTTAATTTTTACCGATATGTTTGGTGTAATAGGAAGAGCTGAAAAGACTGAGGGACGTTGGTCTATAGAAGATTCTGGGACCGAACCCACTCGACGACTTGACTTCCTTTTCCAGATCAACCATCTGCACCTGCCATTCCCGTAAGTCGACGAAGTAAAGAACTCCTTTGTAAATTTTTATCCTATAAAGAAACAACAACAAAGTTCTGAGGTTTAGCTGGTAAAGAAATGTTTTTATGAACTTTCTGGACATTCCAACTTATCTTTGATCTGGCATGCAATTAAATGCCTGTTGGAAACAATTTGCACTTACTATCAAGCAATTGCTGTATGGAACGTATGTTTTGTGACAATTCACGGAAAATGTTAATTGTTTAGCCTATCTATGAAACAGATTTGCAAAAAAATATTCAGATGCGTTCGCTTAGTAGTTAAACTTTTTCTACGTTGTTTTATGTAAGTTTCTTTCATATTTTGAAGATATTTCCCGTTTCTTCAAAGGTTTTGTGCGGATGACATCACATATTGGAAATAGTCGTTCTTTTACTTCGCAAACAACCATTGCCAAGCGATTGGTTTTACTTTGCATTATATTTATGAAATCAGTTTGGTCACACACCAGAACTGCAAATGGTGAAAGAGTTACCACAAACATACCTGCACTTCTATAAAAATTAGTTGATGTAGGTTGCGAAAATCATAACAAATAAGATTGAATCGAATTATCCGCATTTGTTTAAGAAGACCAACTGTGATTTGAAATCGCCAGTTGCATCATTTTCTTAAGGTTGCAATTCATTTTTGCCTAATTATCAACAGCGATTACCAGTCTTTGTCGAATTGGCATTGATTACAACAATACCATAAGCATGACTGTGGATCACGATCTGGCTTCTGGAAGCGATGGCAACACAAAAATGGGAAAACAGTTCATTTACAGTATTAACAGTCGTTTGCGTGGTAAAGAGTAAGAAGCCAGCAAAAGAGAGAATTTGCTAAAAACGAAAACTTGTTGAAAAAGTGCTATGCTCGTTTTGACGTTGAAAATGTGGAAAATTGACTTTCTTGGAAGTTCCACTGAATAACCAGGATTCACATTTGTCTTAACTACTTGCCACTAAGATATGAATTGTTCTGGCAAATAGGTTGGCCAAACGACTCTTTCACTTTCTGCTGCCGAACATTGTGATTTGCATCGGATTGATCTTTACGCTTCTCAAAATTTCATAACATATTTTCAAAAGTAATTCTTGACTCTTTTTTGAGCACAGCTTTGCCAAAATATCTGGGGAACTATCGTTGCTCTTCAATGTCTTTTTTGCTTCCTCATCAACAAACCTCAAGGTGGAAGACAGATGCCTTCACGTGGCCCTCCCTGTTGCGGCATTTCTTGAAGTGCTTACCAAATCTCTCACCATGAGAGCAATCACTGCTACTCACGCTAGATGTGTTCAGCGTGGGATGGTTCAAACAACGCCCTTCTCAGGGCGGAGCAGCATAAATGCTGCCGAAGATGACCTACGACCCAACATAATCCAGCTGAACACGGAAGGGGCCACTGACAACAAGATCTCCGTCATTAAGCAGCTAGCCCAGCGCCGGATTTAGAGGGGGCGGGGGGGCCATAGGGCCCAGGGCCCCACACCAAAGAGGGTCCCCCACCATGTTCACGTGTTTAGCCATATGTAAGACATATGCGTGCCAATTAGTCATTTTTATTAGTGAGGAAATTTTGTTTGTAGACGCCATTATTTATCGGTTGGCCAGACGACAGTATTTCACTTGCACGACAGTATTTCACATTATTTGGTATTGTGACGAAACAACTAGTACACTTATTGGTTTCCTGAAAGTCGATCAGGTATCTGAATCTAGTGAATGCAAGGCCAAGCCACGTAGAACGCATTAGCTTACGTTTCTACTCGCTAATCGTAGATTTTGCGTCTGCCTTACTCAGATTTGCACAGGTCGCATATATCTAGCATTGTTAAGTAAGATTACCATACGTCCTGTTTTTGGAGTACATGTCCACTTTTTTCATGAGAAATGAAATATAATCTCCGAGGAATTCAAAAATGTCAAAATATACTCCTTTTGGCATTTCTAATTTACATTGCTATGATCGGTGGCGTAACTGAAGGTTTGAACCAATGTGGTAGTCTTAGATAAAAGGGGCCCGCTGGCCACTGTATCGGGTCTACTAGCCAACACTCAGAAAACAAACTTGAGAAATGATGGTGAATCCTGTTGTGGATGGCTACACTAAAACTCTAAATCACCGGAAATAATCCGAAAAACGCAAAATCAACAACGTACTGACAACCAAAAGAATGCTAAAACGGAAATATAAGTTCAGTGGGTGACCAGTTTTTACATTTAGCTTGCTTGGGGCACAATTCCCCCCCTCTCTACGCCACTGCCTATGATATATTGTATTTACAAACAGTAAGCTTTCCCTACTCAACTGCAACAAGAAATCTTCATTTTTCCTCAATTATTCAACGCTCTTGTATGGTAGAGACCAAATGCAGTAGTTGTCCGTGAATTGTTTTGGTGTTTGCGTCTCATCAGTATTGCTTTTGTGTAGTAAAAATATGTGGACATTGTGTACACATCAAGCATAAAAAAGTAAGCAGTGCTGGGAAAGTCTTTTGCGCCTCTCAAGGTTGGTCATAAGCAAACACCGTTTCTGTCATGTGCCCTGATGTACAGCTAACCACTTTTTATTCTCTTGTGTCTGTGATATGGACCATGAGTCCGCAATAAAATATTATTATTATTATGCGAACTGGTGGCGTAGCTTCGTTTATGGGAGGGCCTGCAAGTTAGCTGATTAATCTATGTTTTTGGTTAAGGTTAATTCTCGGCTGGAAAGGCGAGAATTCTTTCACATTAATCGTTACATAACAGCGGTAAATCTTGTTTCTGTATCTCAGTGACTTTGGCATTAGAGCGCGGACTTCTGGTTCCATTGGGCCTATAGGTACTGTACTAGCTTTGCTGATGAACCGTGATTAGTGTATTGCACATAGCCTAATGTAGTACTTTCTAGTAATTATAGCTAATCAGTATAAGGCTAAAAAAACGAAGAAATCCGTGACAAGTATCTCTTTTTTAGAAAAGGACTAAATGATTTTGAAGATGAGTGAATTACGTGTGGTTACATTTACAAAGTTTGCAAAGGATAGTGAAAAGACTATTGTGACTGTGGATACTGAATACCAAAAACTTATTTCTCACAGCGTAACCATTTTAAGTCATTGATGGTTGCTTTCAATGAGCAAGTTCAAAATGTTGAGAAGCCCAAAGCATCAGTTGTTGAGGTTTTATCGTGTTTCGCCACTGTGAAGGCAATTAAGGGTTCAATAGAGACAATCAGATGTACATATCAAACCAAGTTAAATCAGCACTAAGAAAACTTAGAGGCTGCGAGAAGGCAAGGATCGTGACTGTGTGTTATCATGTCGGATGTATCTCTATTGTACAAATCTTGTGTTGCACATCTGGCTAAATGGACCACTATATTTGCTGAATTTGAATGCTTTGACTAGATTCCTCCGTTTGCAAACAACTGCATGGGAAAATGTTCAACCATGTGAGTAGTATCTGCTTGAAAGAGACGTTTCTGTTGATGAAGCTAAACTGTTTGACCAATACCAGAACTTGTTTGAGTTCGTGCAAAAAGAGCATCAACCAAATGCAATTTATTGTAAAATGATGAAACATGAAAGATGGGAAGAATATTTTATAGCTTGCAATGCCACTGAATGCTTCAGCAAACTGATAAAGATTGCACAGTTTTACTTCAGCGTTGTGGCTCATTACGCTGATGTGGAACGATTTATTCATTGATGCAGCCACAAACCCAAAAGCAAGAGAAATCATTCTAATCGAACCAGTTTCTACTCTATTAAAGCTGGTGTGCAATTTAAAACAGCTTTCATGCAATTAGTTTCATAATATTGCCAAAAGCGATTTCACATTTTGAAGAAACTTAAGCAAACTGCAATATATTCATGAGCTAAATAGAACAAGTAAATAAAGATTTTGTTTTGTGTGTTTTGACTGAAACATCGTCCACACTAGACGTCTTACTTCAATGCTTAAACTTATCAATAGGCCCAATTGTTAGTTGACTTGTTAAGTGCAGATAATTATCTGCAATACACTCAAGTAAATGACAGTCGTAAGTTGTCCTCCCTTTTTGTGATGAAAATGTGGCAGCCTTATTGAGCTTATTAATAAATACGCATGGACAGAAGGGGATCGTCATCTTAACAGATGTAGAGCTTATCCAAGTGGTTCTGGAAGACGTAAAAAATCAAGAGGCAAAAACCAGAGAGGAAGAAGTTGCAGCCAACTCAAGAAACATTCAAGTTGCTATTTTACAGTAGAGTGGCAGTGAAGTCCAACGGAGACATTTCTGCGGAATCTGTAAGAGGACAGAAAAGCAAAGAACATGTTGTGACAGACTTAGATCTACGTAATGATGAAAATAGACCTAGTTTAACCAGCAGTAAATAGCAGAAGAACGTCAAGATGTATAATCGAAAAACACGATAGATGAGATGGCTGACGCTATCACTGGAGACAACGATAAAGGGTCTCTGGGTCGTCTGTCCAGTCAGTATACCGGAAAAATGAGGGAATATTGGTTGAAATATGAAACAGTTCTTTTTGACATTGTGATGAAAAGACACTTTTAATACATGACGTTCCACAACACAGAAAAGACAGAAACTTGTCAGGGAAATGTACCACAAGTCTTATTCCTCGCCAGAACCACAATAGCGAAGTAGTTGACAGAAGCCAGCTTTGCTTTTCTCCTTCACAAATTTGTGTTAAATGTTTCACTTGCAGATTGATTGTGCGCGGATACAACTAAATGTGCGCATTTCCGTATTAGAAAAGGAATCTTCGACTGGATCACGCTCTGGAGCGCCTGAGGAGCCACGAGCATTCAATGGAACATAAAGCTGCCACGATTACATTTATTCGCAGATGTAATTGCTCACTATGAAGAACTGATACAGAACTAGCCAGTCAGGTCAACCAATGCGAACAATATCGGAAATCGCCTCTGCCTGCAACGTTTCTTGTTTCTGTCGTAAAATCTATTGCTGAGCGCGAGGACTGGCGTTCAGAGATGATGAAAACGTTGGATCGCCCAGTAAGTTTTTCCATAAAATTTTCAAAATATATATTTTTCAACCAAATATTAAAAACAGGAGATGCGATGCTTCCAGCGACTGATTTTTCCACAGTTTCACAAATCGCTAATCATTCTCAAATACCATGTTGCGTCATAAAGTTTTATTGCAGTTGAGTTAACAAATGTGACGCCATAAGGTTACGTCATAAATGTTCATGATATGTTGAAATATTAGTGACGTCATCGACCATCCGTACCCAAACATTTTGTATCCATATATGGGACCTCCCACCACGCCTGGGCCCCAGGACCCCACCATCTAAATCCGGCGCTGAGCTAGCCTATAAGAACAAGGCTTTCATCATCGTCCTACAGGAGACCCACTGAACAACTGCAGACAAGCTAGTGATTCCCAACTTCTCACGAGCTGGATCAATGCTAGGCAGGAATCACGGCCTTGCCACGTTTGTCCACGAGCGGTTGAAATGGTCACTGGTCGATCAGCCTCCAGATCATTCAGAGACTGAGTGGGTGTGCGTAGATGTCGCAGGTTACAAGATCGTCAACGTCTACAAACCTCCACGCTCGCGACTTACTCCAACGACCATCCCGACGGTCACACACCCCAGTCTGTACTTTGGCGACTTAAATTGCCAGCGTGTCAACTAGGATTACAACACAACATTCCCGGACGGTGAGAGCCTGGACTTCTGGGCGACATCCAACAACATTGGGCTGTAGTACAACCCAAAGGAAGCAGCCAGTTTCTTCTCTCGTCGTTGGAACGTCGGCACCAACCCAGACCTGGCCTTCGCGAGTTTCGGCCAGGACAGTCGACTGTCGGACAGACGTGTCCTAGGAAAGTTGCTGCGCTCACAACATCGGCCCTCCCTCATAACGCCTCCAAGATTCAAGTTTCCTGCCCACAGCGATCCGGTGAAGCGTTGGAACTTTCGCAAGGCCGATTGGAAGCGCTTTTGCCTTCTCACGGGCGAATCCGTCGAGAGATTGCCACCTCCGGACACACCAGATATTGAGAAAGCATTTTTGCGAGAGCCTACTTTCTGCGGCCAAACAATGTATCCCACGTGGACGTCGGAAGAACTATGTGCCATGCTGGGACAAAGAGTGCGAGACCCTCTATCGCTCCTTTATCCGAGCCCCATTGGGGACTGCCTCTGACAGAGCCGCCTCGTCCCTACTTTCTCGGCTACAACAAAAGAAACAGGAGAGATTGGAGGAAGCTGTCAGCTCCATCGACTTCTCGCACTCTCGCCACAAGGCGTGGAGAACAATCAACAAACTCACTGGCAGGTCTGGACGCTCCTCTCCCCTGTGCTCCGTCTCAGCAAATTCCATAGCCTCGCAACTCGTGAAGAACGGGGCACACAAGACCGGCGGCCGCGAGTACACCAGGCTCGTCAACAAACAGCTGTCCGACCTATGGAAGATTCCAACACCTGACGGTCACAGTACCTCCGAACCCTTCAGGCCGGAAGTGTTTGCTGCTGCCCTCAGACGCCTGAAGCCAGGAAAGTATCAGGGATTGGATTCCATCTTCCCGGAGTTCATACTCCACGCCGAGTCAGCTCTCAAATCTTGGTTCTGCAACTTCCTCAATTCCTGCATGCGCCAACTCAAAAGTCCAAAGATCTGGAGAAGAGCACTAGTAGTTGCGATCCCTAAGCCAGAGAACCCATAGGGGGACCTAAAGAGCTATCGTTCTATATCTCTGCTGTGTGTCCCCTTTAAAATCCTCGAGAGACTCGTCTACTCTCGTGTCGAAACAATCATCGACCCACTGCTCCCACAGGAGCAGGAGGGCTTCCGACACGGGAGGTCGACCGTAGACCAGGTTACCCTGTTGACACAGGACATCGAGGATAGCTTTTCAGCAAAAAAGAAAGCCGGAGCTGTGTGCGTCGACCTCACAGCAGCCTACGACACCGTATGGCACCGCGGCCTCACCTGCAAGCTGCTGCGATTGGTACCTGATAGACATAGGGTCCACATGATCATGGAGATGGTTGGCAATCGCAACTTTACCCTTACCACCGGAAAAGACCAAAGGACCAGGTCACGACGCCTCAAGAACGGCGTCCCACAGGGATCTGTCCTGGTGCCCCTACTGTTCAACATCTACATCTCCGACCTCCCAACCACCAACTGCAGAAAGTATGCATATGCTGACGATCTAACAATCATGCATGCTGATGGAGAATGGCAGGCGGTGGAAGGGGTGCTGAGCAAGGACATGGCAACGCTAGGTGAATACCTCCAAACTTGGAAGCTACAGCTCAGCACCAGGAAAACGGTGTCGGCAGCCTTCCATTTCAACAACAAGGAAGCTAAG
>Ga0210059_1000717_pt1 | contig 44897 bp, 29 predicted proteins | sample Ectturendosymbi2_FD_188042 | JGI IMG/M metagenome (GOLD analysis project Ga0210059, IMG submission 188042) | Ecteinascidia turbinata endosymbiont from Florida, USA - Sample 2 (SPAdes) (version 2) | ecosystem: Host-associated > Tunicates > Ascidians > Unclassified | place: Key West, Florida... | reverse complement strand
TATGGAAATCCCATAGCAATTTATGCCTGTCCCGTCCCATTCCATGGGACGTTTCCCATGGGATTTCCATAGGAATGACATTCCCATGGACAAGCCTAGGGTTGTCCATGGGACATATCTATTTGTCCCATTCCCATCCCATAGCAATCTATGCCTGTTCCATCCCATCCCACGGGACGTTTCCCATGGACAAGCCTGGAAATACCTCACCGTTTTCAGCCACCTTTGATAGTTCTGCTGGCTCCACACCAAGACAGGACCAAGCAAGGTCGGAGATGTAATCACTCCACCTGGTTTTTGGTCGACCTCTGAATCGCTTTCGCGTGAATGCAACCAACAGGATTCGCCCCGTCAATATTTCTTGAAGCATTCTGGTCACGTGACCCAACCAGTAGCTGCGATCTTTGTATTCGGAGAAGAGGTTTGGCATTCAGGGAGAAGTTAATGTTCAATGTCTTCACACTCACACACAAAGTACAACTCGCGCATTGGATCCAACAAGGAACACATGCGTGTAAGTTGGCGCTAACAACTTTGATAACAAGCACCGCTGCATGCTGCAGTGGTGAGATCCAATTAGACCGATTTGTGAAATGCATGCCTGAGTGGGAGGCTGCCAAGTACCATCGGTCCCTTGTGCCACAGTCTTACCCACCCAACGTGAACCACTTGTAGTAAGACGACAGTTGGTTAACAAAGAAAAAATATTTCACTGTACTAGTAGAAATCTTTTGCTCTATGTAAAGTAAGTAGAGATCTGTTGCTCTGAGTGCACGGCTTTATATGCGTAATGCGTTTATTGAATAAATGGAGTTGCAAAACGCGATGCAAGCAATTTTTAAGCAGCCAACATAAGTGGTTTAAGTTTGTCACAAAACATGTTTGCGGTTTCCACCACTTTGTAAATACTTGTTGATAGTTTGAGATGGAAAACAGTGGTGGAATAGTGCGGCGTTACAAGTATGTGTCACAAAATTAAGCAGGCTGACAACGAGACGTACAATCATTCGTCCGGGAAATGGATTTTCAGTCGATGTCAGACACACACGCATGTGAACGGAAATTCGTTTACAGCTCGGAAGATACACGATCTGCAATAAAATACAACCACTTTGTAGTGAACGCAAAAATGATGACAACAATACCTAACGAAGGAACTACTTAAGTAATAACAACAATACAACATTAATGCACTTGATAAATGCACGCCAACAAGAAAAAGAAAGAATACCGACAATTTTCCTAGTTCTAGAGCAATATACCTCTTTAAATTGAGCTGAAAATATTTCCAAAAATTTCCAAACACAAAAATTTTTGCAAATTGAGGTTAGCTTTTATATATTGCCATTTCATGTGTGGCAGGAAGCAAAGTTATCTGAGCACGGCTTTTCGAATTTCGCAGCTGCGCACTTTGTCGCGAAGTGTTACGACACCGTGAACCCTTCGAAAAAATCCTATCTCTAATGCTACTGTTTGAGACAATATTGCTTCGGTCATTACGCAGGATTCATTGCCATAGGTGAGGATCGGAACAAAGACCGATTTAAAAACCGACAGCTTAGCGGTGTTTGAAAGTTCCCGTTTTGACACCAAAGAGCGATAAAGCTCACGCAACGCTGTATTTGCTTTCGGTGTATCGGCCTCCTGATTCCACCTGTCACTTCACTGTTCACTCACTTTAAGCACTATCCTAAGGTACATGGACTTGTTGACCTGCTACAGTGCACATACCTGGGAAATCCTCCCCTTTTTCAGCGCTAACTTTTGTTCCAGCTTCACGCTGTCGATCAAGTGCCCGTTGAAGACCCTGTCCAGAATATGCGAGCAGCATCAAATCGTCCGCAAACAGCAAACGCATGGCGAAGTTTCGATCTGAACCGTTTGTCTGAATCCCGAACGCAGTGTATGGTCATGCGCGCCGCAGCCGATGTTCGATGGTATTGGTCGTTTTGCTAATTTCGTGAATGGAACTGGAACTGCCAAAATTTTCTGCTGGACAAGTCAGTTGCACCGTTTGCGTAGAAACTTTTGCGGAAACAGGGTAAAAATATGATGGCGTTGCTGCGGGCATATTTGTGTAGGAGAGCAGGGTTGCGGAGTCGGAGGTAAAATGTCCGACCTTTCCAAATTTTCCGACACCGACTCCTGACTCCGACACCTCAACACAACGTGGATGAAGTTTGGCTGTCAACCAGTTCGTAGCAACTAGCAATTAATGGAAATCATGGTGCACAGCAAGAATTATCTGTTTCAATGAAAGTTTCAAAAGAAATTATACCATTCCAACAGGCACGAGTTAGGATTCCTAACTTAGGAGTGCGATGCAAAAAATTATTCAATTGGAATTCCAGAGTCGGAATCACTTTACGACCCTACCGAAAATCCTCCGACTCCGTGCGACGCCGATACCGACTCCGCAACCCTGTGAAGGAGAGGCCTTACATTAAGTCAAAAGCGTGAGCAGACATGCACCAATCATTACACATGAACAGGAGAGGCTGTGAATTGCGCTGCATGTTACTTATCAGGACAGGACGGACGATGTTTTGGTCCCTGCTGCCTCATAATCCCCATTACGCTTGCATCGAAATTCAATTTACTATTTTACTCTAGATAGATTGCATCACATATGTTGGATGTCAGTATGGCAATAGATTAAAGATCTCGTCAGTGTGGTGTTAATTTTTTCGCACTATTTCTTCTTTTCAGGAATTATAGAACTATGAAAGAAAAACCTTAATAGAAGGGTTTGAAACGACAAATTTCATGCGCATGTCGGGACCTAGTGCAAGCACTACATGTAACGCAGGTTCAGCTTAAACAGTTTTAACACCTGTAGTTAAATTTATTTGCAATTTTTTACTTGAGAACCTAAATGGTAACAAGTCCTGGGTTTTGTAAAAAATGTCAAAAGCAAAGCCTCGTAATTGCATAGTTCAAGTGTTTTTAAAGAATAAACCCAATTTGTTTAATCTTTGCGACCCTCACGGTAAATCTTTTAGGGCAACAAATAAACGTTACTTTTGCAAGAATTCACTTTTGCAAAAGAATTATGTTCCTATACTTGTAATCCAGGTTCAATTGACACTGTGTACATTCATGAACGTATCACCTCAACTCGTCCTGTGAAGAAATGAAAAGATGACCTCTGCGCTGACATTTCCTTCAGGTTTTCCTATTTTCGTCAGTATAAGTACAGTACAAAGCATTGAAGTACGTACAAAATGGTCACTGGCTTTCAGGAGACTTGATATAGCCCGGTTTGGGCGGTGAGGGAATATTACTGTATATAGCCATACCAGCAAGAAAGGCAATTGAGGATGGATTTTCGGAAAACTGACTAACTAGCACTTAAATCTTTAAGATTACGACAAACTTGAAAAAGTATTTCAACGCAGTAACATTTAGGTGCATTTAGGTGACAATGACCACAAGTCTAATGGCTTCGGGCCTAAGGAGGACCGAGACCCTCCAAATTAAACAAAAAATTTTATATTGTTTTTTACACCCTTCACACTTGTCACAAGCATGGCGCCCCTGGCCACTAAAAGTAGTTTCAGCAGCAGTTAATTACAAATTGCAATTTTTGCTATCAACTTTCTTGCCGTTTGTTTATCTGAAATTGTTACTTCAGGTTTCTCTTCAACAACTTCCCGCTTCTCAACTGCTCTGACATCAACGAGGCTTTCGTCGTTTCGCATCTGAAAGAGATTGATGACGTCAGACATCTGCTAATCGAGTGAGTATAGGTAACGATATTTTCTAAGGATGGTGTTAACAACATTCAAAATTATGGTGATAATGTGCTTCACATGAAATTTTCCTCACTCTACTGTTACAATTCCTATCGAAACACACAGAATATGATCAACATCCGCGTGTTGTGAAAAGCAAACTCGGAACATGTAGTCACGCAGGAAACCACGAAGCAATAGTATTTTTTGCAATTTGGAGTAATTGTTATTGAGGTTATGATCACATCCATCGAGCGCGTATTAAACAATTTTGTTTTTTGCACTTTGCAACATGCTTTCCAGAACACTTTCCACAAGCTATAGTTGCGATGAAGAGACTGGCATTTTTGGTTAGAGAATCAATTTCCGAGTGTATTTTGCACATAGAGGAACTGTCTTCGGCAGGCGTCATTTCGCTCACTGATGGTTCTCCTTCTTCTTTTGAGCCAGTTTTTCAAACCACCGCTAGGCCGCACTAGATCTCGGGGCAGGTGTTGAGCAGCCATTCGATTGTCTTTTCGTCCAGAACCGTCATTAGAAGACCACATGGTCGACGGTTTGTTCTTCTGCGCCACACTCACAGGTCGCAGAAGAGGCCATACCCCATTTGTACAAGAAGGAGCGAAAACGTCCTACACCGGTGCAGAGACGGTTGAGCCGAACCTACCTGAACAGTAGAATGACGTCGAAGAAAGAATAATTCAAAGCAATCCAATGTTCAACGACATAGTGTTTTGATTTCAAGTGTTTAGACCATAGCCCCGGAGATCTGTAACAGTGGAGGATGACAGGTGCTTTCACGAGGCCGTCCCTATTGTGGCATTGCTTGAAATGTCAACCAAACGTGTCACTACGAGAGCAACTATTGGTCGCTGATGGTGATGACATTTAATAGGGACTGATAAAACTTATTTGATACAAATTAAGTATGAAAAGTCTGTTGATTTACTATTTTGTCCACTGTGTTTGAAGTAGTTGTTATTATAATTCCAACTAAAATTTTTGCTGAGGTATAATTGCAACTACAATTGATTATTATAATAATAACTGTCCCCGTAAATGCCAGCAAGATCAGGAAGGTTGCTGAAAGCTTCTCGGGTTAAACGTGCGAATCACGAAAGGTCATAACTGCCTAATTCAGTAAAAATGAGCTGCCAATACTATCTCGCTGAAGTTTACTACGCTCAAGGCCTTTCGGTCTCCCAGCACGTTATTCATCTGTCTATGTCAAAACACTTAAAAATAATGGGAAATAACCTTAACCAAGCAACAGATCATTCAGACAACCCTAACACACACCAGACCAATACACGCAAACCACAAATAACAACATATTTAATCTGTCTTGTAGTGTCGCCACACATACGACAATCTTGGCAAAATAAAATTGTTGATTCTGCATGTCTGCAGGACAACCCGCAAACTGATTAAAAAATGTGTCCAGTGAATGAAATAAACGCCATATTTTGCATTTGAGCAAGATGTTAAGGGGACGATTGAGCCTTTTCAGCCCCCCATCCTTTTCGTGATATTGGTGTAGTGCTAATTTGCTCGTTTGTTACTAAAAGGAGCTAAAAATTTCAGGCAGGATGTGCTTTTTAGTTTTGAAAAAAACCTGCTACCCAAAAACGCCGTTTAATTATATTTGATAAACTGTTACATTACCAAGGTGGCACCAACTAAATAAAATATAACAGCTTCTATGGGCAACGAGGTCAATGCTATTTATTTCAAACGCTACCAAATCAATATCAAGGAGCACTTGCGCTTCGTATCGACATAAAAGAAAAACTTTAAAAAGATGTAAAACTTCCATGTATGTTTATTACGATAATCGGTGGCATATTTGATTATTCAGTTGTTTTTCTCAAATTATGCAACTGCTAACACATCCCTGCAAATGCAAGTACATGCCAACAGCGCCGAAACCAGCTGATATTTTCGGGGGGGAAATGATTGTCATTTTCGGGGGAAATGATTGTAGTTTTTTCTTGTACCTAACACGTAACAACTAAATATGTCTTTGAAAATCGGGGGTGAGGCGATTGTTTGGTTGCCCTCTCCCCTGGTTGGGGAGCTGCAAGTATGCAGTGTTTTCCACGCTAACTTTCTCTTCATAATTCCTGAATCGTGTTCATCTTCGGAGATTCTGTTTTTGTATGAATTGGATAAAAGTATTTCTATAGTTATAAATTAGTGAAAAATCGTTTAGACATGTGTTAACTCAATCAAACATATGTTAACCAAACAAATTGACATTCCGTTCTCAGCAAATGACTAAGAAACCATTCTCTGCCTCATCTAACAACGGGCAAGACACAAGACTTCTCTGAATTGAGTTCTTATTGTTTTTCCTTGCAGCAATAAACTTCTGTGTGTTCGGTTCACTCTGTCTTATCAACGTTCATATCTTTTTTCGTTTTCAGAAAAATCAAGAGCCGTGACTTTTCCTTCAGAATTCTCAGTTATTTGCCGAATGTATCAACACTCAGCTTCAAGAACAACCGCAACTTGCGATTTCGTCCGAACAAGAACACGTTCTCAACTATCCGAAGTGTAACCATATCGTGAGTGTATCTGCACGCTACTGGAATGTGAGCAAGAAAACAAATTTTGCGTTAACGTGCTGATTAGAACTACTTCAAATGTAGCCCAGCAGCAGCTGAGATAACTTGGTATTATTCACATGAATATGTTCTCAAGAACAGTAGCAGATCCAGAGCAGCGATTCGAGTTTCCCCGCATAGAAAACCTTTGCACATTCGTGCATTTTCAGCAAGTGCGTATACTTTTCCACAGCATCCCACGCTTTGTTGCACAATATGAACCTTTGCTGCTCAGTATGAAACAAATATCTAAACTTTGAACCGACGTCAATGCCCCGCTCGCCGTGCCAAAACTCCTCATGCACTCATCGTCACGAACCCTTCGCTCCACGGATCCGACCACCTCGAAATCGGCATCATCGGCGTTATCCTGTTTGTCAAACATCGCATTAGCAACCCTTTCGTGGTTATGCAAAACGGTCGCTCATTACAGTGGCTTGCTGCTGGACCGATCAGCGACCATCCTAGCCCAGCTCCTGCCGCGCACGGCTCGCCTTTCTCACCTCCGCGCTCTTGTAACGTCCAAAATGCCTCTGCGGCACATCGACCGCAGTCAGCAATAGCACTTCTGCGTCAGGAAGCTTAGTCAATCTAACATCACGCAAATGAGGCCAACGCTGTAAGTCTTTGCAGCACAATAACGGATTCTGTGAAACTGGGAAACGTCCAACGGAAAAAACGCTTGGTAATTCTATTACATCACTTCCATGGAGAGGTGCCACTGTCAGCTGGACCATAAGTCCGTGTCTATTAACCAGATGTTTATTTATCGTAGTCAAACCAGAATTCGACCTCTTGACCAGACATACCAAGTTTATCCAGTAGACTCCGGTCACGCAACGCGGTGGTAGAACCTTGATCCAGAAATGCGTACATGTCTGAACTTCCTTTCCACCAGAAAACACCTTTACCGGCACGACATTCAAATAAACTGGAGATCCAACGCACCCTCCAGCGCAGACAAGGTTTGCCTTCGGACAATCTGCCGATGAATCTGGAAATCCACGACACTGTCGTTGCACTTCCGCAGGTTCACCTGTGCTCCTCGTTGCAGGCAAATCTCTATGAAGAAGCGTATGATGCTTATATTTGCAGTCGCGTACGATGCGAGCGCCTTTTCCGTAACAACGTCTGGCAACATGTCCCCTTCTGGAACAATTACAAGAGTTTATGTAGACGCATATGCAACATGCGATCTCTTAGGCTCTTCTGTTTAAAAAAATTACAATCGCGTAAATCATGCGAAGCAGAACAAAGAGAACAAATACCGTTCTTGCTTACCAATACCGCTTTCAACGGTGGTCGCGACCGCAGTTTTCGTAGTAAATCTCGATGATTTTTTTGCGAATAAAAGTATCTTCCAAACGATGAATTGAGAACCTGTGCTTCCTGCTTTAAAAAGAGAACTACATCTTTAAAGGTACTTTCTTTGTCAGCAGCATTTCTTAACCATCGGTTCTGGAAATCTCTGGGGAGTCTTCCAATAATTTGGGCAATGATGTCAAAATTGTTCAAATCTGAAAGTGTTTTAAGTAACTTAAAAGTGGCATCGCATTCTTCCACCTCTTGAGCCAGTAATTTTAACCCTACGGCACCGCCTGCTGTAATCACCGAGCCCTTAGAGAGCCGATTTATGTACTCACGAGCTATTAAATGTGATCATCCATAATTTCGATACAACAGATCTCTTGCCCTTTCATATCCTTGGTCTGGGCTGAGAATACTGCAAAACTATATTAATCTTCTGGCTTCACTTTGACAATGCTGGATTAAAAACTGGAGTTTCGGTGTAGAACCAACAACCTTCGAAGCAATGTGAGCAGCGAAATTTGATATAAATTGCGGATACTGCGTTGGGTCACCGTCAAATTTGCAAGTTCTGGTTTCGGCAGTCCCACATGATCGTTAACCCAATATGGCACTGAACAAACCACCTCACCTCGTGTAGGAGCTGTCGTGAAGTTCCTCATGCAGCTTCGCGCTTCGCTCGTCGTTGGAGCTTCTCGGCCTCGCGCTCCATCTCCTGCTGCTGCTTAAAGCTGCTCTAGCTTCAAGCGAGCAAGTTCTTGATCGGCAATGAGCCTTGCTCGCCTTGTACTAGCTGTCGTGGTAGCGCCTGACGATGAGCGCGCTTTACTTGAGCAAAGGGTGGGGGCTGCGCCATAACAGCTTTTAATTCTTTTTTCCGCAATCCTACCGCTTCCAACCAAGCGGTCACACGCGAATCGAAGTCTACCTTTCGCACTCGTTCTTCCTTAATCACATTCTTCAGATATTTCTTCTCTTCACTGTCGGCTGTACTTAATAACTCGACTGAAAAACGTTCTAGCCTCTGTGAAGCTGTTTTCACCTTGGTTACAACCGCTATTAATTCGGAAGTAGCAAAATTGGTGGTAAGGGTTTTGAGGACAATACCAAAAAATTTGAAAGGGATTTATTTAAACACGGTGAAACAAACCGGGCCACATATTGAGCTTCATCGCGAGTTCCTAAAGCTACAAAAATTCTCAAAAACATTAAAGGTCGTCATGACAACGACCACAAACATATCGGTAAAGTTGAATTTCGCTGAGCATCATCAGAAGACAGCCGCCAAGTCCCTTTGGAAAAAGGAGATTGTGAATGGATTAAGAGGCAAAACTGTTGGGACGTAAGTCGCTGCTGCATTTTTTCCGCTTTCAAAACTTAGTCTTGAATAGGTGAAGTAGAAAAAATGTATGTTTGATTTGAGACAACGTGGTCTTCATCAAACCAGTCACAGTACGTGATAAAATCTGGCCAACCATAAAATGTTGACTTGCTTTCAAAATTTCGGTTTTAGAGACAAATTTGTTGCAAGTCGTCAATTAGTGCTGTACATCTAAATTGTAGACTATTTCCATTTCTCAAATGAAACTGTTACTGATAGGCATGGTGGTCGGGAAGATTTTTTCTCAGAGGGGAAATTGTGGGTTTTCCAGGGGTCAAGGTGGCCAACAGTGCTGAAATGTCATTTTGTCAACTCCTAAACTAAGAAAAAAACATTTTTCGACAAAAAAAGTCAATAGCAAAATATCAAATTTTGAAATCCAGGGGAGGCTTTCACCCTACCTCTCCCCATTCCGATGCCCATGCTGATATAGATTAGAAATTCGCACACCAAAACGATACCGTATTGTTATGAACACCACAGCAACAACAGAAGAAAAACGTATATTCTGCTGACTCTTCAATGAACAAAGACGTGCATTGAATGACGTCGATTCAGAGAAAAGAGAAGTTTTGCTTTTTCTGTTTACATGAGTATTGTGTTGTACACATGTGAAATGTTTAAACTCGATGCTGTGACGTCCTTCTGCGGTATCGAATACCAGAAGATTTTAGTAATCAGAATTTCATTTTGGAGTCGAGCTTAAATTCATGAAAATGACGAATGTAAATCTAACAGGCCTTAATTTGCAGCATCAAGAATGACGTTTTTGGTAAATGAGGTGTGAATTAAAAATTACGAACGCTATGTCCACAGTCGGAATTATTTCGGAGAAGATACAGACAAATTATTCTGAAACTGAGTTTGTCAGAGCTGTCTCCTGATCATAAACAACTGCATTTAAAGCAAATTGCACATAGGTACTTACCTGGTAATCAAAGAAAAACCACCAACGTGCTTTGTATGTCTCATTTAGCGCGGTTTTCAATCATTATAAAGTATTAGCGAAAAAACGTTGCTTGTCCGGTGCTGAAGTTGGAAACTTTTGACCGGCCTTGAGCGGTGAGTTGTGATGCTGAATGATTTGACGCAGACGTCACAGTTACACAAACAACGTACTCTCGGTAGTTTCTATTTTCTGCCAACAGAAACTACTCATAACGTGCGTTGTCGGAAAACGAGCATTTAACGATTATGTGTGTCAATTCGGTTTCTAGGTTTATTTGTGGCTGAAAATGGTAAAGGATAAAGTGTGCGTTATAAATGCAGTTGTTAAAAAAGCACAAGACGCCTTTTTCTAAACTCACGTAAGCTGACGAAAGGGTTATGAAAATCCGGGCAGAGTTTTCTTTTAGCCGGGTTTATATTTTCTCTGCCATGCCCTGATCCCTGACCCACCGAGAGAGACCAGTTGCGGCCCAGCACTCCCTGCGCAACTGGGTCGATCATCTGGGAACTCTTTCCCACGCTTAAGCAACACTGCGAGTTGAAACTGGACAGTAACAAATCTAACTCAACTTTTGAGAGACATCGACTCGATAACACTTTAGTTCAGGGGTGGGCAATTAATTTGGCCCGGGGGCCAATTTGAGAAGGTCGCGATCAGCGGAGGGCCAAAAACGTCTGGAAATAGAAACAAATCTCTGTCCAAGTTAACCTCAGCACTAACATTTGCTGTGTTTGAGTTGGAGGATATTTTAAATTTGAAGATTTTCGTGAATGCTTCCGCGGGCCACTGAAAACGCTGTGGCGGGCCACATTTGGCCCGCGGGCCGCTCTTTGCCCACCCCTGCTCTAGTTCCTTCAATGTCCTGTCTTACTTGCACCATGTTGCAATGCTAATTATCATCAAATTAATTCAACTCAACTAACACTTCCACATTGTTCAAACTTAACCTTATCCTTCGCAATAAGAGGTTTGAACCTCTCTACTCTGTGGATGACGTACCAAGTATCATCAACATATCTTGTTATCCATTTATCAGTTATTTTAGAACTGCTATTGATACAAACAGTGAAGAAACAGCCCTCACGCTCATCAACAGTCACAGTTGAAAAAGTTCCGAAAATCGACTGCGCAGCGAAATCTGCGTCACACAAACAAATACCCGATGAAAGCTGAAGGCGATTTGTTATTTCTAAAAACTTGCATAAGGATGAGCATTTGGTGCTCAACGCAGCAAGTGTCACCATACAGGTCGCGCGTCTGCAAAACCCACTCAATCAACCCCTAACCCTGGCTTCCCTTAGCGCAGCAGAATAACTATTTGGCGAACTAGGTAAGCTGAACTAATTTTATCCAACAAACGTTTGCTTGTAAAAGTGCCAATTTTCTTCTGAAGTTTAGACAGCTGTAGCCTGCTTACAAAGCCTCCTGCTGTATATTGATCTGCCACCTGACGCGTACTGCAGCACTACTTGCTTAGATATCAGGTGCTATCTCTGCCACATACTACGGTAGTTCTTTCATATCATTCTATCGTTTATTTGAACAAAAAGTTAAAATCGGTCAGCAATGCACATCAAAGCAGACAATGAAAAGAAAAAACGCACATTTTAAAACACACATGAGTCTGTTTTGACATTTCTTTTCGCCAAGCCAAGATTGCACCACGACATTTGCTCCAGGTCACTAGTGAAACAAATGTTTGTGGGGTCTAGCGCCAATTTTTTGTGTTTTGGCTTTATTTTTGTTTTCAACAACATTCCGAGTAATATACCAATTAAAATTCAATTTTGTCTTGTGCAAATGTCCTGTTCGTTTACTTTATAGTAATCATTAAAGGTATAATTCATTTTATTTCATAGTAACTTTTTTCAAATAATGCGTAAATTGCTTGTTTATTAATGTAGTGAATAAAAAATCTAGCGCCAGTTTCCTATTAAAAAAGGTTAGCTGGATTTCGTCTGGAAAGAAAGCTGTTTTCTTGCACTGGAAAATACTACAAAATTTCACCGGATTTTCATCTAGTTACAAGCTTCTTTATTTTGTCACAAAGTCGTTTCAAATTCACCAGATTTTCAAAATCTGATGGCGCATTTCACCCTCTGGCAACACTGTTTCTGAATATTTCAGTGCCTGGTGATCACACCTTTCACACTTTTTCCACCTATTGCCAATTCTATGCAATCATCCCGCCCTTAGCAACGCTTCTTGCACACAATTCCATTCGTTATGCATTTCAATTGTTATGCAACAATGTCAATTTGTTAGGTGACGAATTCCATGAAATATTCATAATTTTGACACTCAAAGCGGATGATAACCTTTTCTGGTAGAGACCGCTTGTATGTAATGGTATTTAGCATGTTTCATTAGAGCAGGCCTGCACAACGTACGGCCCGCGGGCCACATGCTGCCCGGGATAGCTTTCTCAATTGCAGAAAATGTTGCAAAAGTCCGACTTCGGATAATTAACAACAGAACCAAATCTAGCCTTGCGGCAATCTTCTGAGGAATCTGCCAGCTTTCATACTTCTGCGATGGTTAGAACTTGCAAGTATCTTTTTTCCGTTGTTGAAAGCCACAAACGACGCCTCAAGAACGGCGTCCAACAAGGATCCGTCCTGGCACCCCTTCTCTTCAACATTTTCATCTCTGACTTGCCAAACACCGTCTCCAGAAAGTATGCATACGCTGACGATCTAGCAATCATGCATTGCTGATGGAGACTGCCAGGCAATGGAAGGGGTGCTGAGCAAGGACATGGCAACCGTAAATGAATACCTCCAGACCTGGAAGCTGAAGTTCAGCACTACAAAAACAGTGTCGGCAGCTTTCCACCTTAACAACAAGGAAGTTAAACGTGAGCTAAAAGTCAACCACAACAACGAAACCCTGCTCTTTTGCTCCGAACCCAAATACCTCTGGGTAACATTGGAGAGGTCGTTCACATATCGCCGACACTTCGAGTCACTTCGCAAAAAGTTGACATCACGCGTCGCACTGTTGAAGCGGCTTGCTGGCTCCTGTTGAGGTGCTGGAGCAACAGCGTTGCTAACAGTCACCCTTGCCCTGGTCCACTCAACAGCAGAGCACTGCGCTCCTGTCTGGTGCCGCAGTGCTCATACCCGCTTCATTCCCCCTACCATCAACGACGCCTTGCGAATTGTGACTGGATGCCTGCGTCCTAAACCAGTCGACAACCTTCCTATCCTCGCAGGCACCCAACCTGCTGAGCTTCGTGGCAAAGGAGCCACACTGCCTCTAGCAGGCCGTGCCATGACGCCTGGACATTTGCTCCGCTTAGCGATCACCTTTCCACCGAGTGCAAATGCACAGCGTCTCAAATCGAGACACTCATTCGTACCTGCCGCACAGCAACTCATCAATTCAACTGACAGTAACAACAGAATCACCGAACGGAATGCGGAGTGGTCGCACAACAACACGAGACTCCGTACTTTTATCCCCGACACCTGCACCCACCCTCCTGGGATGGCCCTGCCAAAAAAAGCATGGGTCCGGCTCAACCGCCTCCGCACCGGTGTCGGACGTTTCCACTCCTGCTTGCCCAACTGGGGTATGGCTTCCTCTGCGGTTTGTAAGTGTGGCGAAGAATAACAAACCGTCGACTATGTCGTCCTCCAATTTCCAATCCATCGAGCTTCTCATGGACTGCACGACCTGACGGTTCTGGATGATGAGACAATTGAATGGCTGCCCAACGCCTACCCCGAGATCTTGTGTGGCCAAGCAGTGGATAGTAACAATTGACTGAAACCACGAAAAAGTAGCCACAAAAATGATGAAAGTAAATCGATCCCAGTATATTTTCACGATTTACTTTTTTGTGGCTTACAAATTAAATACAGATAATTAATATTCGTTTCAGAATTTCTTCCAAACTACAACAAAATAGACATCTGCTGCCCGCGGCAAACTTATGTTGATCAATTTGGCCCTTCGACCTTCCTGAGCTGTGCAGGCCTGCATTAGAGGGTTCCACAGCTTTCAACCAAATCGTCAAAATGATACTGAAAAGGTTGAGAAACACTGACCTAAGGATTTTTTGGTCTTCCAACTGCAAGCTTGGGAATGCTTTCAAGTGTTTACAGATGGCGTTTGTTTATACGGTTTCGCGCCCTGACATTTTTGCAGTAAACAATATAAATGTAGCAGGTTTTTGTATGCCTTTAAAGGAGTGGTTGTCAGTCTTTTTGGCCCGTGGACCACCTTTTTAAAAAATATTCCATGGAACACTTTGCTATGCTGACACTCTACATAATTTATTGTACAGTAAAGGTTACAATTTAACGAGACGTTTTATCAAAGATTTATGGAACTCTCTGTGGAACACTAGAAGTTCTAGGTGAACCACTGGTGGTTATAGGTATCTACGAGAGTTATAGGTAAAGTTATAGATAGCCACGAGATCCACTGTCGTTCGTCCAACCGTTGTCGGTCCACTCCATGCATTTCGCCATGTTCTAACTTGCAAGAAGCGTACAAGATCATTGCTTCGACTTAATGCTAGAACAAGCAATTCAGTCCATAGTACAGAGTGTAGATTTGAAAAACTTAGAGAGCATGTACAATTATTTGGATTTCTAAATAATTTAAAAATATGCAGGGGGAAAAAATAAGGAAACACACAACAGAACCTGAAGCAGCTTTAAAAGTTATCACAATAAAAGAGTACACATGGAGACGTTAATTGAAAAAACGAATGACGTCGATAATTAACAAACTGTTGGCTGAAGAACTTAAAGCTCTGAAAACTTTCTTCCCTCTAGTATCTTTACGTCTCATGCTATGTTTGAACACCTGTTAGTAGACAATCGATTTACATCAGTGGTTCTTTACCAGGGAGCGTTGATGATTTTCCAGGGGGGAGTGAACCTTTGCGCGTTCTACAAGTTGAAAAGTTCTTGAACGGGAAAGTCTTCCTTCCAATTTACTATTTAAAGTCAGGGGAGCTTGAAAGAAAGTAAAAGTGCTTGAGCGAGGCGGGACAGAGAAAAGGTTAAGAACCACTGATTTACAACATTTCCAAATGTTTTTATTGCATTGAGGATTTACTTAACAATGCCTGAAACAATTGCATTAAGTGAAAAAAGTTTTGCAAAACTAATTAAAACATACTTACGATCAACAATTTCACAAGAGACACTACACAATTTGACATTGCTATCTATAGAAAATGGTTTTGTTAAAATCGTTGACTTTGAAAATATCTTCCGAGATATTGCAAAAAAAAGCCTGAAGTCTCTATCTGAAAGACCTGTTCATAATCATTATGTCTTTAAGTATACTTGGTATTTTAAAAACATAATTAAAGAACGTTTTCATAATGTTTCAAAATTTTTGTATATCAAGCATTTATTTTTTAGTTAAAGACCAACATACTACACAAAATAATAACATATATGAACTTTTACTTATGTATCGAATGGGGATCCCCGCAATTCCTGGCACCGGCCCTGGTTGGTGCCAAGGTTCGTGATTGTCTTGAGTTCGACTACATTTTTGCTAAAACAGAAAAGAGTGATAGCGCTTATGCTTGGCTAATGCTCTGCTGTTGACATTACGAACTAAAGTACCTTTTGAATACGTAGTGATTATTAAATCTTGCAGAGGATCGCCCATTCTTTCCTTGCCGGTTCAGGAACTGGAAAGTTTTACAAACTTGGAGCAGTTGCACATTGAGGACGTGAACATATCTTCATTCTACACAAACATTTCTTTTCACTTTCCTAAACTGCGGGTGAGACAATTGTAACAATAGAGCAAAAAATTAGTTTCGTCTTTTCTTCAAACATCGTTTTGCTGATGATTGCATCAGTGTGCTGAATATTCGATGAATAAACAGTCCTGAAAACACAAACACCTTCGTTAAAATTATTACTATGTATTAAAAAAAACATCTTTCAATGGATTTTATCATGCAACTCCATCGGTGCATCTGTGGCAGCATTTACACCTTGTTAGGAAAACCGGACTTCGTGTTTTAGATGGATTTGTGCTGCTGATTTGCTCACCAGCTGTTTGTCGGTAAATCGCGTGGTTTAATGGCATAACATCAACTTAGGCAGACCCTCCCCAACTGACGCATCACAGAGAGTGGTTGAAGGTCCCAACAAGGCTCAGTCAATCCTGTCTAGTCTTCGAAAAAAACGAATCGAATGTAGCCTTACTTTTGGGTGAACATAGACCAGTTTTCATTAAAACTAAACCAAACTGGGTCGAACTTGAACGCTAGTTTATTTCATTGTGACGAAACCATAGCCGTCTGAAACAGGAGCAGGCTGAGTGGGACACGAAAATACGTCTTATAACGAAACAAATTTTTTCAAGATATGCTCAGCGTGGTTCAGCGCAACCGCACATTGACCTTGCGTTTTGATAGAGTTAAGCAGCGTGGCTTTGTTCCTACATTACTTGGAAATCTAAAAAGGAACATTTGTCTGCCGACACTAACATCGAAATGCTGCGATCGTGCATGCACGTTCAGCATTGCCTGTTATGAAAACACTGCGGTTGATGCACCGCATCTCTGGCGCCAAATATGCAATGAAGCCTTGTAGGAAAAGTTTGGACAAGATTTGTCAACAATACGTGGGGCATGTCGGGAGGCGACTGAGGCTTTTGTCTCACCCACTCACTTTGTAAGCTACTGTTTGCCCCCATTTTCGCAGTTGGTCTGGCTTAGTTGTACTACGTGCGCCAGTAACGTTAGCAATTATTTACTTGGTTGTGTCTGATTATTATATTCGCAATAAATATTAACGGTTCTAATGCCCCAAAACCTTACAGGTAGCAGCAGCATGGCTTGAGCTGGCAGTGTTTCGTGTTGCAGGTGACCGCGATGTTGTTATGATTGCCAATAATACTTGTTCATGAGAAGTTACATTATTCCTATTAATGCTACTACACTCGGTGTATCAGGCTGGTCGTTGAAGTGAATCAAGTCTGGTTGATGAATCATGTCACCAACAAAAGCGCAAACTGACTTTGCAATAAACTAAGTGCTTCTAGTATTACAATGACGACATGAAGACCTTGCAGCATTGTTCTGCATAACATCCCTACATTCGTTTTGTTACGTCGTTTCTCATTGAGTTTCTCAGTTTACTGTTTCTTGCGTTGACGAGACTGAGGGTGAATAACACGACTATGACGGAAACATGTCGCTTTTTCAACTCACTGCAGCATTCTGTGTTCCGCAGTGATCCCAACCAGTGGCGTGCAGAGATCTGGTGATGCCCGGGGCGACTGCTTGATTGGATGCCCCCCTACCAAATTCTAGTGTTAAACAGTGGCGTATGTGGTCATTGTTACTGGATATACGCTGTTTGTGGCGTCACAATATGACGTCATATTCAAGTTTGCAAACCAACATTTTGGCGAAGTTTGTTGACGCAACATGCATATTATTCTACACGCACTCTCCTTACTCGCAGCGCCGCAGCAGCCCAAATCTTCCCCCCCGAAATGCTTACAGGGGCACCCCTAATGGTGATTTGTACAAAAAAGTTTTCGACGTTATGCTACATCTCGAGGCCGAATGGCCTTCAAAATAAAATATGCTAATTGCAGACACAGTTTTGGCAGAACCAAGCCCGTAGCCAGGTTTTAAGGTTTGGGGGGGCAAGTTATATTTTTAAAGGGGAGCACGACAAAATTTTCTGAGCACGACAAAATTTGGGGGGCATAAAGATTTGGGGGTAACTTCCCTCGAATGCTCCCCGTGTCTGAGAGCCTGGGAAGAACCGTCGCCAGAATGTCTTCCATTGGGGGCCTTCATGTTTCTGCAGGGGGCTAGACATTCTGAAAATGTTCATAACTGCAAAAATATAAAGCTGCGCAGTAAGAGTGGAGTAAAACACACTCAACGCTACAACAGGGTAGCTCACAACTGCAATAACATCAGGCTGTGCGAATGTCTCGTCGAATAGCAGTCGAGCAGAGGAAGTATGCGACTGAGAACAGGAATGGCAGACACCCAGGCTTACAGTTTGAAACTTGATAAACTACGCGGAATTGAGCATTCGCATAAAATACGTAAGAAAACTTGCGTTTTTTATTATGGCGCTGTTATATGCACAACTACTGGGTAAACAGAACAGATACGGGCTTGTGTGAGCCGTTATGATCAATCCTCATGAACTGCCAATTACTGTAATGACGAAGCTCGAAATGATGCACATATTGCAAGCACAGTTGTGCGGCTCCATTAGCCCACACCCAGGGTTGCCACATCAACAAACAAAACGGGAAACTGGTGATGCATCAAAAAGCCAGCTAAACCAAGCAAGTTGAAATAGGACAGTTCTGAAATATGTCTCAGAAAAGCAATTAAACGTCCATAATTATCTTCCATTCCTTTTTATGTGACTTTTCCTTGATCTGGAAAAAGAAACGGTTCTATCTATCAGTATGATTGTGTGTGCACCGCACACCCAGAGTATAGGTTCCTGGTATTGAAGAATGTGAGAATTACTGGCATTTGGATACGTAAAAACTAGTGTTGACAAACAAGTTTCGAAAAATTAAATCCATACAGCATGTGTCAGTTGCCTTACACTAGGTAAAATAATCTATATACAGCATTTTTATCTTACAATTTCACTCTTTAGATGCCCCCCTACCTTGCGAACAGGACGACGTTCGGGGTCGCCGCCCGTTAGCCACCCCTCCGCACGCCATGTGATCCCAACAGACAAAGAACTGTGTTCTTTTTGTGTGAGGACGTTTATGTCAAATATGTCATTATGCAAAGTTAGCGACCCGCAGCAAAGTTTAAGACCATATAAAGTTTGAATCTTCATGGGATGTCCTGCAAGTGTACAGCTTTGAGCAAATGCATATTGTACAAAACAAACTCTTTGAAGTCCAATAACTACATTGAATGTTGCTGCAATTTGTGAGGAGGCTAATTTCTCACGTCACGCAACGTTACAATAAGTCCGCAATTTGCTTTATCAAGGTTTCAAAACTTGGAAAACATAAAACGCATCATTTAGCAACAACGAATGGTGGCCTGAATCACAAGCTGAGATTTATTCTTCGATAGAAACGTAACAAGAAATTTGTGACTTGTATCTGTATTATCAAGAGAGTTATCCTTACGAAATTAACCAGCTGCAATCTGTCTATATTCTGGTAAATCATTTCTGACCTTATGCATATCAGCAGACAAGGTTTAGTCATGTGATTGTTCCTTCACCACAGTGAGAAAATGCATTTCTTCTTAAAGCACCTACATCTCCTCAAACGTAGTAAGCAATTGGCTGCTCGAACAGTTTTCACCGAAACGTTTTACAGTCAATCTAACCTGTTCATACTGTTTTGTACACTTGTTGATAACGTTTGTATTCTTATTTGTGTTGCATGTTCTTTCGATGCCATTGCATTTTTAAGTTTACTTCCTGTCCATGTTGCCAAGAGACTGATAATGCAGTGCCCATGTCGAATTCATGGGACAAATGTGCTGTTATGCTATCAACATCATTTTTGAAGACATTTGTTTTATTTTGTGCAGGTTCTTTCGTTGGCACACACCTCGCTGAACAGCATCAATGTTGCGTGGTTGGGAAAGGCGGTTAATCTGAAACGATTCAGTCTTCGTGATGTAAACCTTTCGAACATACCATATGGTATTAGGAAAGCAAAATGTAGGCTTCAGTTTTACTGTTGTCTCCCGTTTCAGACCTTCTCTAAAAATATGTTTGCTCCTTGGCAGATTTAAATTTTCTGGACATGTCTAACAACCTACTTACAGAGGTACCGGAGAGAGCATTCAGGAAAGCACTTGAACTGACAATTTTGATTCTTTCCCATAACAAGATTTCTGTCATTCAACGACAAGCCTTTAAAGGTTGTCTGCTTGAAAGCTATGTATTTGTTTTTTTATGAAGTTATTCATTTTTATGAATTAACTAAGATTAACCTTAGAATCAATTGAAAGAGAACAAGTGATCACTGAAAATCACAGGCCGCCCTTTTTTTGCTTTAAACATAATCCAAAAACGCTGAAAACGTACATTGACTTGATCGGATGAGCAAACCGTTGGCATTAGCATGTTAAGAGTTCTACGTTTTCCCAAATGGAATGCAAAAGGACGTTTGAATTTAACGCAAAAGTATCCCAGGGAAAAACCACAAAATATTACTATATAATGCAGAGGGATATTTAAACAAACGGTAACGAGCGGATACAGGTCCTCTATGGGTCAAGTTTAACACCAAAGCAGCCAGTAGTATTCCTAATGCCATTCTGCTTCTGGACAGAGGAAGCGGCCCTAAAGGAAAGATTGCATTCTGTGTTTGTATGGAAAGATTCTCCTGGACCGCAATTACGTTTTTTCACATTGCCTTTGAATCACCTTCGATTTTTGCATGGCTGCTGTGAATGATCCTCTATCTATTCAATCATTTTTGCACAATCATATCAAGAACGCAAACGTTTCTTACAGTTCGCCGAAAGACTCGTTTGAAATTTTACCTCATGAATCAATTCGTTCAACAATAACAGACAAAATGACACACTGGTGTTACATCAAACTCCCTACCCGCTCGAGTCACATCGAAGGCTTAAAAAGCGGTTCTGGCGATCTTTCCAAACCCCATGCTTGGCGTTAATGGATTGGCGCTTACGTCACTGGCGGAGACGTTGGCAGCAGAGGTGATCACGGAGCCGGAGTGGGCTCCGGTCGGAGTCTACGATTTTTGCCGGAGACGGACCCGGCGTCGGAATTTCGAATAAAAATTGAACCCGGAGCAGGAGTGAAATTTTCAGTTTTTACAGCAGCCGGATTATAGTTTTTATTAAATTTAAATTTTCTGTGACAGGCTAATTGTTAGATTGATATAATAAGTCTATTCTTTTGGTTAACTTGGACAGTGAACGATTTATGGCAGGCTACTGAGCATGAGGGAGGGTAGCAGACTGGCGGGCTCTGTTCTGACTGGCGCATAGCCAATGCTCGACTGCTGTATCACAGGAATTTGTTTGTTTGATTTTGTGGATACGTCAGTTCCTAGAAGTTTTACGTCCGCGCTGTATCTTGTTTTAAGCAGTATTCACAATTTGTTACTTTTAGTAAAATGTACAAGACAACAGTGTTGTATGTATCTTTAAAATGCAACAAGAACAGCAGTGCAGTTTCAGTCAAGCCAGCAGAAAAACAGTTTACTTCAGGCTATTCCTAAACATGCCATTATGATCTTTCAAGTTTACAATATACGGGAGATAATTTAATTATGCGAATAAGGTGGTGTGAAGCAGCGTATGGGGCTTCATTTGTGCAGGCTAATAAGTCAAACGCTGTGCCTATCTTGCCTTACGCGTCAAAAGCCGTGCTGGGGCTATTTTTCCTTTAGCCGAACACGATTGACTGACGTAGTCATGTTAGAAGTACGACACGCAAAGAGACAAAGGGTTAGGGTGTAGAATTAGGGTTTGGGTATTAAGATTAGGGTTCAGGGCTCGGGTTTTACGATTAATGTTAAGGGTTAGGGTTTCAGGATTAGGTTAATGATTAGGGTTAAGGGTTTAGGCCAGCGGTTCTTAACCTGGGGTAAATTTACACTCGGGGTTAAATTTCATCTTCCAAGGGGGTAATTGACTGAATCATAAATTGCAACCAGTGTAAATTATTATAAATGATTCTAAACTGTAGCAGTTTGTTAATTTCATGTTTTCAATAAATGAGCACCACTGAGTTTATTGGAGGAAAATCTGGTAATCTTGTTCGATAAAAGGGTAAGATATGTAAAAAGATTAAGAACACTGGTTTTGGCTTTAGCCTACAGGTTAGGGTTTAGGGTTAAGGTTTAGTCTACAGTTCATGCATTCCAGAAAATAACTTGCTAACAGCTTGGCAGAAAAACAAATTGCTATCACTTTTTTTGGAACAGGAGCAGTAGTCAAAAAAGTGACTTCGATCACCTCTGGTTTGCAGCATTCGCTACACACGTAGCCGAATGACTTTTGTCAAGCGGAAGTAGGCGCTCGCAGACCTGTCGTGACGGCTTCACTTGGGACAAGAAGCGGCTATGATAAAACTTTTTTCAAAATCACACAGTTTTAGTTTTACTTTCATCTTTTAGTATATTTATTTGCTTCACAGCCGAATGTTTTAATGTTTCAGGTGTTTTTGTTTGTTTTGTGCAGGAACATCAAGCTTGGAATTTATCGACTTGAGTGGAAATCTTATTTCAAGTTTGCCTGCTGGAGTCTTCGATCCTTTAGTGGCCGATAGTTTCACTGTAGAGCTGTGGGAAAATCCCATACAATGTGACTGCCGTTTGCAGTGGTTACAGACTTGGATGGAAACCGTACGTAAAATTCCGGAAAGATTTTTTGCGTTTGTCTTTTAATAACGTAATTACGTCGTTTGTATAACTTCTGAGTTTAACACATCTTTGCAGTCAAACAGTTGCACTTCTTTCAAACAGTTTATCTCCTGAAAACAAAAAGTGTGCAATTTTGCAAATGTAAAGTGTCTTGTCATTATAACAGCTGTTTTTTTTCAGTCCTAGCCCAAAGTTTTTCCGCTGCTCGTGCCTTCGTTTCACCTGGAAAATAGAGCTTAAGCATTTTATTTTCAAGATGTCGAAGCAGAGCACTTATCCGTCTGTCCAGCTGAGGTGCACGACAGGAAATCTGCTCTCCAGCTTGGGTCAGTGGTTGGCGCAAGACTTCATTTGTCCTTCACAGACAGGTGAAGATTGAGTTTCAAACAATTTTGAGGAACAAAAAGATGTTAGCGACAATTATTATCTTTGCACGGAAAAACAGAACATATAAGCAACACATCTTGATACTTAACGCTGTCGGTTCTTTAATGATACGAAGCAGAGTTAGCCGGGTCCAAGTGCCACGACTGCAAACCCCTGCACAGAGTTGACAACAACGTGTTACACACAGAAGTCAACTTTGCACTATAGAGGCAGTACAAAAGCAAAATGCAACCAATGTATGAATGATGTTGCTTTTCAAAACAACCATGTTTTTATGCGTTAACAATAGTACTCTCTTTTAATACAGGGATAGTTTGTGCAGTTAAAGGCATAACCACGAAAATATGAGTTAATTTGAAGCTGGTGCTGAAACTGTAAAACATCCCTTTCCTTGGATCAGATTTGTTCTACTATAGTCTATAGTGCTAGTGCTTCCTCAAAAACGATCCGTTAGCAGTGTTGCCCAAAGTGCGGCTCGCGAGCACACTTCACCTGACCCACGGCCATGGGCGTGCTCGAGGGCTGGACAGAATTGACATTTTGACCCCCTGGAAATTGGGACTAAGAACCAAAAATTTCTAGAAAATCTGAAGCCAGCAGCTTAATTCCAATTAATTAATTTAAATCTTGCAGTGACAGCTTATTTGGCAGTATGGCACTCACACTGCACAAGAGCCAGGTTCACTGTTTTGGTGTCATGCAGTGATGAGCTTGCAATTCACTCATGTCCGCTCCCTTGCCTGCAGAGGTAGATTACGAAACTTGCAAGCGGATCTTTCTTCTGTTGTTCTTTATTGCGTAATAATAACATGGCAACAAGTCTTCAAAGGTTCGCTTCAAGCTACGGTAGCAGGCGTTTTGCCCACTGGTTCCACGCCTAGTGATTTTTCACTAGATCTAGTGATTTTTAGGCTGACCTAGTGATCAAGTGAGTTTTCATTGCAATCTAGTGATTTTTTGCAAAGTAGGTGTTGGAACAAAATCGGTTGTCTTTTTCCTAACTTTTCAGCCCTTTTCAATCCATAAACAATGATTGCGTGAATCGTTGTTTGAAGATTTGCACCAACAGAGTGAACAAGAGTTTCTCATTTCAGTTTCTGATCGTTTTCTCTTCCACGGTGTTTACTGCTGCAATGTCGGCCATGCCGGTATTTTACTTTCGTTGCAGGAACGCTGCAGAAGAAATAAATTAATGTTAGGTTGATTGGTCTAAAACAGGCCCACTCCCTGAGTGGTGTCGTTTTCAGCTCTTGAAAAAAGAATGATGATCGTTGGTATGAGATTTTCTTGACTTCAGTATGATTTATTTTAACAAGCTTGCAAATGGTGTAAAGGATTTTGGGCGATAAAGTAACTAACTAAATAATTTCAAGCAAAACTACGAACTTCGACGTAAAAATATTAAATCTAGTGAATGTTTTTCAGATCTAGTGAATTTTTTCTGTGGATCTAGTGATTTGTGCAGAGAAGCCTGTTGTGGCAGCACTGGTTTTGCCACATGTGATGTGACTGTTGCACGCAGACATTTTGGCAGGCAGTACAGCAACACAGTGACTGCTGAGTGCTGATAGCAGTACGCCACGTAGTTTTATACTGCTTGAAAAGAAATATGAGTGAATCGGTGCAATGCTTCCACAAGTTTAAAAAATCCATTGTTAGTGTGAGACTGTGAGTGTGATCAGTGTGCCGGAGTGAATAGCCTGATCAAGCTACACTTACGCAGGCTTCTTTCCACACAGTATGAAACTGCGCGACTTGTTAGAATGCGTCTGTGCCGGCTTGTAAGAGTACGTCATAATCGCTGAGGTTTACTTCTAATTTCTGAGCAGTGACGCCGGAGCAACGATGGGGGCAGGGGGGCAGTGGAGGACAACGGAAACTTATACAAAACAAAAAATCGTTACAAATATGCTTTGATCTTTTTTCAGCAGCAGTGTCGACCTCAAAAGTTATTTTTAAAAAAGTTATAGAAAACATTCTGAATTTTCTGGATGCGTGAATAGCTGCAGTTAATTTGTGTCAAGTCGATCTTGATAAACCATGAAATTACCATGATACTTTTATGAAAAGGCACCTTCGCCCCCGTTGCCCGGGTTTGATAGGACAGAGGCAATGCCCCCGTCATGACCCCGCTCTCCGGCGTCTCTGTTTCTGAGTGGGTTTCCAGACGTTTGCACCTCTTCTTTCGAAATGACGCTGACAAGTCTTGCTAGGTAAAATACAGTCATAATTTGTGGTTTCATTAAAGGCCACAGCAATGCTTTTTTGAAAATAAGTGTCCCGCTTTGAAAATCTGAAGTCAGCCCATTGTGTAATTTATCATAATATACCTGGCGATTGCTGCCAACGAAGTGCATTTTTGTGACTGTTACCGTAACATGGGGCTTTTTCTTTGTGGTGAAGAAAGGGTAAAGCGTTTTGTTACCGTCCATTTGCACTGCATCGCAAGCAACCTGAAACGATAAGCAAAATGTCGACGTTGCCCCCTGGAAAAATTTCTGCGCACGGCCATGCCTATGCCTTTGGTTTCAGATTGTGTTGTGCCCGTTGCGCAAAGGAGAGAGTTGAGTTTATTGGCGCAAGCATTAGACAATTGCATGTAAATCAAAGATGAAGCGCTGGGGCACCGAAAAAAACGCTAAACAAGTTGTCTCGTCGGGCACACCTCGACACTTTCATGATTTTCTATCATGGTTTAGAGTTGATGGCCAAATTATTGGGGATTTATTAAGGTTACATTTTTAAAGAGGTTGCGGTCTGCTGGATGATCAACACAGTTGCGCAGGAGTGCTGGGTTTCTGCCCTAAACCCTTAGTGAAATTCCCGGATTGTGCTGACCTTGAAAAATGTCGGGAGGAAATTCTGGCCCATGGGTTCGCATGTTCAAATCTTTCACGTGACCAAATCTGCCCCTGCATGTAAAATGTTTGGACACTCCTGCTTTATTGTTTCTCTTTGCAACATGCATTTGCACCTGAAACGACGTGAACAACCCCAACCTAACCACTTTCCACGTTAAGACGCCATGCTATATGTCATTTGTGTAGCTTGTGAAATTTCCCAAAAAATGGAAATGTGTTAGAAAGGAAAATGAACGCCTTAATTATCCAATTCAGCAGCTTTTGCGACAGAAGCGGCCGGATGCACAAGTTATTCTTCAATTTTTTGCAGTTTAACAAATCGAATAGTAGGCTAAACAGCAAAACTCTGCTTGAGCTAGAATGTGCTCACCATTTGCTCAAATCCATTTTTCGTCTCGTCACAAACCGCAGTAAGACGCAATGGGGAGTAAAAGCAGTCGCAAAATCTAAGTCCACTTTTTAAGCATTAAAATGGGTTGCCAAAGGAACTCTGGTTGATTCTTTCCGTGCTGCAAGTGTTATCAGTGGCGTATGGTGGCCATTGTTACTGGGTGTGTGCTGTTTGTGACGTCACACTGCGACGTCAAATTCACGTTTCAGATCCAACGTTTTGGGGAATTTTTTTGACACAATGCATATCATTATACACGCGCAGGGGCGATTCTAAGGGGGGCCTTGGTGGGCCATGCCCCCCCCAGATTTTTGGCTGGTCCCCTGCTTGGCCCCCCCAGTTTTGTGCTTAATTTCACGTTCAAGTTCGTTTGATTGACATATACAGCAGGTAACTTTCAGCCAGCAAAATTTTAAAGAACTTGAAGACTTTCTGGCGACGGTATCCGACGATGTTCACAAGCCTATATGTTGGGTTTGATAGGGTTAATCATAGCAAATCAATCTTTATTACAACAGAGAATCACCATGCAGGAGAGACATTTATGTTGTCCCCCCTACTTTTTTCCTTGGCCTCGCAGTGCCCCCCCCCCAGTTTTTTCATTCGAGAATCGCCACTGTACACGCGCTCTCCTTACTCATTGTTGTATAACTTAACATGTCACTGTATTGACTTTTAGCGCTTCAACTTAAAATGCAGGTGCAAAATACACTCATCGCTACGACTAAGCAATTATAACTGCAAAAATACAAGACTGCGCGTTAAAAAACAAGGAGTAAAGCACACGCAGCCCTGCAGTTTACAACTGCAAAAACAGTCTCAACTCAGCGATTGTCGCCTTAATGATCGAAGCAACAAGGGAGTAAAACAACTCAGCCTGGAACAGTGCAGGTCACAACTGCAGAAATAATCTGCGGCTCTGCGCGAATGTCTTGTCGAATACGAGTTTTCGAGCCCTGCAGGCGTGCACCTGTAATAGTGGAAAGTCGCACACCCTGGTTTGTCAGAGAGAAACAACAGGGGAGCAAAATTCACTCAGCACTGGAACAGCGCAGGTCATAACTGCAAAACAGTTTGCACAAATGCCTATTCGAATACGAGGGCAGTCGGGAACATACATATGGCGCACACGTTCGGGCTAGAAAGTACATGTTTATCTTCATTGCTTTTTTTTATTTTACCTTGATCGCACGACCTGGAAAATGTCACGTCATGTTCAATTTCACAGGATGTGCTCCACACACCCGGAGTATACGCCCCTGAGTGTTATCAATATGGAAAAGCTGTTTGATGTCGTTGGTCACGCTCAACCGCATGGATAGGAGGCCACGCACGGCGTGATAGCGACGCTTCCCGCAGCAGTTTGCAAACCCAGTTTGCTCCAAAGGTTCTGTTGTAGATTTCTGGTTCACTGTTATTGTTATTAGAATCTCCAACAATCGAACGACAAAACTTCACAGCAACGACAAATGGAAGCGAATGGTTGTCGACAGCAGTTCAGTTTCAAAGTGACTTCTGTGCGACAGGCTGTGGCTGCTACAAAGAAGAGAAGGATTATCTTCCTCAACACCGCAGTAAGTTCCAAATACCTCAGGTATTCTTGAGTACGTTTTATCAAAATATTTTCTGTCACGGTCGCTGGTGAACAGTCAAAAACAATGCTGCATATTATTTTCCTGTTTTGTTCCAAAATTTGGTAAAGTGGGAGTGTCTTTTATGGAGCATCCTGTATTCATCGCACTGATTTTTAGGTGCATCATAGTCACAAGTTTGCAAGCGTAAAGTAGGTTTAACTCTATTGACATAAAAGCAATGATGAAAATCGTCTGGAGCAGTGGTTCGCAAACGTTTTGTCGCTGCGGACCAGGTGCACAGTCAGAAATTTCAATAGGGGGGAAAACAACAACCGAGCCTCACCATTTAAAGATTCATTGCCCCTTGTTTTTAAAGCATCTTCCTAATAACGTGGATCTGTCTGGCGTTTTTTTTCTGAACAATTGTGTTCAGATTTAATCTGGAAAATGAGAAGACTGCTTTCATTGAATTGACAAGTTTTTTAATCAGGATCTACTGGCGGTAAAACATAAAAGCATTTTAAAAAATAGCCAACGTTTCGATAGTTAGTACAATTATCTTCGTCAGGGTGAATAAGAAAAACAAACGTTTTGTCAAAAGTGTCCTAACCCAACACACGTTCGATTTAGATCATAGAATGGACTGGCAAAATGCAAAAGTTTTGGACTTTGAAACAAACTATTACCCAGGCCGGTTTATTGAATCTTTTTACATAAATAGCGATGAAAACATAATGAATTAAAGAAGATCGGATCTGCTCCCCTATATCTGCATATCTGCCGGTTCATACTGCACAGTGGCGTACGCAGAAAATATCCGAGGGGGGGGCAAAATTTTGTCACAATCATGTGACGTCACAAATCAACTTTAGGGGAAGTGCCGAAGGCACGACCATTCTAGGAGGTCCGGGGGCATGTCCTCGGGAAAATTTTGCAAAATTACACCTGAAAATACGCATTTTTGTGCATTCTGGAAGAAAGTTTTAGTATAATGCTTTTACGAGACTTATTAGCCGGTAAGACAGAAAACTGAACTTTTGTTGTCTGATGCTCATGAAATAAACCTATAGGCGTGCTTGGATGTTATAACTTTTACACATGTATCGCTTATCGAAGACGCTCATTGAACTTTGCTGGCTCAAATCTCACGCCAGCCGAAGCTTTTTTCTGGTGTTCATTGTTACCTGTGTTAAGTTACTTAAACAGCCACGTGTGAAGAAATTTTTTTAGTGAAAGAATGAAATCGTAAAACGAAAATCAAGCAGAGGAAACGTACAGTAGTCATGAATAAATTTGCGTAGTGCGTATATCAGTGACCAGAAAACAAAGTCAGTTTATTTTAAATTGAGGCCCTTTCCCCCTTAGTTACGCCACTGCCGAATACTGTTCATACATTTTTTTATTTTTACGGTCTGAGGGGGGCCATAGCACAGTGGCCACCCCTCCGTACGCTAGTGATGCTGCAATAGTTATATATATACTTAGAATTGTCCTGCTATCCACCGTTCGGTTTTTAGTATTGATGTTTTTAACGTTTTATCTTTTAATCAACTTTCCTCGCCTTCTGAGTTCTTATCAGTACGTTGCCGCCTAGAGCGCTAAAATTTTATGACGTCCGTGCTCGAATCTCTCAGTATTTTGTGTGCGCCCTGACGAAGATACAGTACTTGCATCAACTATCGAAACGTTGGCCGGTTTTTAACTATTTTTATGTTTTAACGCCAGTATGGAACTTGATTAAAGTATTGTTTATGTCAGACTACAGTTGCGGAGCGATTAAGCTGAAAAATAACCCAAATGGGCAGATAAAAACTGGCGGATTTTCTGGATTGGATTTGGTTTACGGGCCCCCTTCAACATTCCTGGACCTTTAAGAGGTTCACGGACACCAGTTTAAAAAGCCCTCGTCTGGAGGGAGACACAAGGGGGAAAACACTTTGCTATGGATGCATAAAAGCAAAAATAAGCAGGTACATCGATGTTTTCTATCTTTCTTTTACAGTTTTACAGGACGACGTTGCGTTTCCATTAATTTCGTGCACAAACAACTCTGCTTCATTGTTCCAATCCCACTTTTCCAAAACCGCTGTTGGAATCCACATGACCAATAGCAACATGAGCCGCCTGCGCGTTTCCCAGCTCGAGAGATTTGCTTCAGCGAAGAAACTGGTTTTCAGCGGTAGGTGCAATCCAGTTGTTGTCGTGGCTGTTAATGACCGGTTCAAGAGAGATTTCGAAGTTACACCGCACATTTCAGGTTGTATCAATTTATGTTTAGCAACACGAAACAGGCATTGTTCAATAGATGAACCAAGCCACAACCAAGCATAAGCGAAAACACCACAAATATAAATTGAAAGTATTCAGTGTATATCCAGCATACCTATGTGCAATAACCGGAGAGGTATCACAGATAAAATAATAGGCAAACGTTTTGAAAGGAAGTAAATACAAGCAAAGAAGATTCAAGGAAAATAGGAATTGAATTATTGGAGTGTTTCGGTGTTGCTGACCGATGCTCATTACATTCAAATTGCTTTGCATACGACCAATAACCTGTGCCAGCGCCGGATTTGGAGGGGCAAGAAGTCCGGGCCCAGGGCCCCCCACCAAAGAGGGCCCCCACCATAATCGTGTGTTTAGCCATATGTGCGATCTGCGCGTGACAAGATACGGATTTGATAGTATAACTTCGAAACTAATTCAGGTCCTATGGAGGTAAATAAGGACAGCTCTTAGAAAGAACTGTATCCGAGTAAGAAATATTTTTAATACAGCAAGCAGATAGCTGGGTGAAAACGTGTCATTGAGTGATATGAAATAATCTTGGAATTGGCTGGGATGTATGCTAGAGTGTTTTCACAAAAGAGCTTATGTTATAAAAGCTTGCAAAAATTTTTTTATATCGAATAAATGTTTGGTAACATACATTTTGCTGTGTTTGTTATTTAAGATTTGATTTGCTCATTTGCTTTATTTTGCGATTTGATGAGAGAGTGAGACAAAATTGGAAGTCTTCAATATGAATCCAGTAATTCCCTCAAAGTGGAAGTGATGGATTGCATACATGTAGTAGTACGGGTCTTCAGTTTGGCAATATATCACGTAATTCTGATACCGTAGATTTTAGTTTGCTTAGCGAGAGGCCCAGTTGAGTTTGCTGTCAAATGCTATACCAAGTTATTTCTTGTTCATGTGTGACAGATATTTCTTGATACATTCTCGAAAGGCAAAACGTGCTGACTCACTGTTGTATATATGTAAAAGTGCTGACTCACTGTTGTATACATGCAGTGATTTGCCATCATGCACTTAAACTTACGTAGCTCAATGAAATTACTGTGGTTCTTTTGTTCCGCCTTCTATTTCATAATTTACATTTTTTTAAAAGACGTGAATGTTGCCAGTTCAGAGTAGGTGCATAAATCAGGCCCGTGGCCACGGGAGGCAATATCTCTCCCCAATTTTTTGTACCCCCTAAATTTCGTTGTGCCCAGAAAAGTCTTCCCCCTAAAAATGTATTTTGCCCCAAAAATCTGAAAACCTGGCAAAGATGTAAACGCAGAGCTTTGTTTGACGTCATCTGTGTTGATCGGAAACAATGGAGTGGCCGGAGTGCCGGAAGACACTGAGCGATACACTTTTAAATGATGACGTTTATTTTGCTGCGTATTTTTATACTTGAACTAATCCAGAGGTGGAGGAAAGTCGAAGAGCGTTCACATAAAAAACACTGTTTATTTGATCTTAAAAACCCTGGTCATGCAGCATGGTATGTAATGAAATATAATTATGTTGCTTCAGCGCCAGATTTAGATGGTGGGGGTCTGGGACCCAGCGGTGGTGGGGGGCCCCATGTGCAGATACAAAATGTTTAGGTAGGGGATGATCGATGAAGCATTAGTATTTCCGCATATCATTAATATTTATGACGTAATCTTGTGACGTCATATTTGTTAACTCAACTGTAACAAAACTTTATGATGCAACATGGCATTTGACAATGATTAGCGATTTGTGCAACTGTTGCAAAACCAGTCGCTTGAAGCATCGTATCTTCTTTTTTTAATATTTGCTTTTAAAAAGTTTTGAAAATATTTTGGAAAAACTTTCTGGGCGATTCAACGTTTTCATCATCTCCAAACGCTAGTCCTCTCTCAGCAATAAAATTTACGACAGAAACCAAACGTTGCAGGCAGAGAAGATTTCCAATATTGTTCGCATTGATTGACCTGACTAGCTAGCTCTGTATCAATTCTTCATAGTGATTAATTACATCTGCGACTAAATGTAATCGTGGCATCTATATGTTCCATTCAATGCTCTTGGCTCCTCAGGCGCTCAAGACGTGCTTCCAGTCGAAGATTCCTTTTCTAATAAGGAAATGCGCACATTTTGTCGTATCGGCGCGCATCAGTCTACAATTGAAACATTTAACACAAGTTTGTGAAAGAGAAAAACAAAGCCAGCTTCTTTCAACGACTTCGGCGTTGTGGTTCTGGCGACGAATAAGATTTGTGGTGCATTTCCGTGAGAAGTTTCTGTCTTTTCTGTGTTGTGGAACATCATGTTTAAAAAAATGATTTTCATCACAATGCGAAAAAGAACCTGCTTCATATTTCAACTAATATTCCTGCGTTTTTTCCGGTATACTGACTGGCCAGAGTGCACAGAGACCGGTATCGTTGCCTCCAGTGATAGCGTCAGCCATCTCATATATTGTGTCTTTCGATGATAATTCTTGACGTTCTTCTGCTACTGCGCTGCTGGTTAAACTAGGTCTATTGTAATCGTTACGTAGATCTAAGTCTGTCACAACATGTTCCTCGATATTCTGTCCTCAACAAATGATGTTTTGGACTTCTTAATATTCTGAACTTGCTCATTAAAAGCAACCAGAAATGACCGCAACTGTCTTAAACAGAGTTCGCTTAAAGAATTTCCAAAAAAACGTTTCAGAACAGCAGTTGGCTTGTCGACAGACATTAAGTATGAATGTGAAGCTGGGTACATTTGAAGCATTCTTGGCAAGCTAAGATAACGTGGTAGCCACCTGGTTACGCTGTGAGGAATACGTTTTTGGTACTCAATATCCACAAAGTCACAATAGTCGTTTGATTCTCTTTTGCGAACTTTGCGAATACAACCACACGTAATTCACCCAGCTTCAAAATCATTTAGTCCTTTTCTGAAAAAGGGATACTTCTGACGAATGTTTTTTTTAATTGCTGATGAGCTATAATTTCTACAAAACGTCTACACTAAGCTATGTACAATACACTGATCATCGTATCACGGTTCGTCAGCAAAGCTAGTACAGTGCCTATAATGGAGTCGGAAGTCCGCGCTCTAATGCCAAAGTCATTGAGATATTGAAAAAGTTTTACCACTGTTATATAACGATTAATGTGGAAATATTCCCGCCTCTCCAGCCGAGAATTAACTCAACCAAAACACATATTAATTAGACAACTTTCTGGCCCTCCCATAACCTAAGCTACGCCACCAGCTCGTATCTTGCTGCAGTTGAGTAGGGGCAACTTACTGCATATAAATACAATATATCATAGCCAGTGGCGTAACTAAAGAGAGGCAGAGTGGCGAATTGCCCCCCTGGCAAGCTAATCATAAAAACCAGTCTCCCACTTAAGTTATATTTAGTTTTTAGCATTCTTTTGGTACGTTGTTGTTTTTGTGTTCTGCGGATTATTTTCCGGTGATTCAGGATTTTAGTTTAGCCATCCACATCCGGATTCACCATCAATTCTCAAGTTTTTTCTGAGTGTTGGCTAGTGGACCCCGTACAATGGCCTAGTGGGCCCCTTTTATCTAAGCTTACCACCCAGGCTCAAAATTTAGTTACGCCACTGATATAGCTATGTAAAATAAGAAATGTAAAAAGGAGGATGTTTTGACATTTTTGAATGTCCTCGGAGATTATTTCATATCTCGTGAAAAAAGTGGACATGTACTCCAAAAAAAGGACGCCCTACTTAGCAATGCTACTCATATGCGACCAGTGTTCCCTCTAAGCCGAAAAACACGGAACTTTCGGCACTTTTTATGGACGCCAACCGACAAAAATTATGAAAATCGGCACTTGCAAATTTGGACGCAATTTCTTTCACTGCAGAAAATTTCACAAAACAAAATTTCGTTACTTTTCCAAAAATGTGCGGGGCATATATTCACGATTTAAGCGGTTCTCAGGTCACAGCATGGATTTACAGCAGGGAGCGGTGAAAAAAAAGTTCAGACGCAGTTTCGAAATTCTCCGCTTGCAAGTTTGTGAAAAAGTTCTGGGCGCAATTTCACGATACATGTGTCCAAACACGAAGCTGTTTGCTCTTAAGTTCAGACGCATTTTGGAAAATTTCGCTTTGCGAGGTTTATGAAGAAAGTTCTGGGCGCATTTTCACGATTTATGCGTCCAAAACCGAAGCTGTTAAGTTCAGATGCATTTTGGAAGTTTTCGCCTTGCAAGCTTCATATAAAAAGTTATGGGCGCATTTTCACGATTTGTGTCTGAAAACGAAGCTGTTTGCTCTTAAGTTCAGACGCATTTTGGAAGTTTTCTGCCCGCAAGCTTCGCAGAAAATGCTCTGGGCACAATTTCACGGTTTGTGCGTCCAAAACCGAAGCTGTTAAGTTCAGAGGCATTTTGGAAGTTTTCGCCTTGCAACCTTTATATAAAAAGTTATGGGCGCATTTTCACGATTTGTGTCTAAAAACGAAGCTGTTTGCTGTGATGTTCAGACGGATTTTGGAAGTTTTCTGCCCGCAAGTTTCGCAGAAAATGTTCTGGGCACAATTTCACGGTTTGTGCGTCCAAAAACGAAGCTGTTTGCTGCGAAGTTCAGAGACATTTTGGAAGTTCTCCACTTGCAAGATTTGCAAAAAAATTTCCGGGTGCATTTTCATTATTTTTGCGTCCAAAAATGGAGCTGTTTGCTGTTGAGTTCAGACGCATTTTGGAAGTTTTCGCCTTATGAGCTTTATGCAAAAAGTTTTGGCCGCATTTTCATAAATTTTGGGTCCAAAAACGAAGCTGTTTGCCGTGAAGTTCAGACGCATTTTAGAATTTCTCCGCGTGCAAGGTTTACAAAAAATTTCTGGGCGCATTTTCATGATTTATGCTTCCAAAAACGAAGCTGTTGGCTGTTAAGTTTAAACGCATTTTTGAAGTTCTCCGCCTGCAAGGTTTGCAGAAAAAGTTCTGGGTGCATTTTAATGATTTGTGTGTCGCGAAAACAGACATCTTGTCTTCAACATTTTCTAAAAAGGCTTTGGGCACGTTTTACAATTTTACGCGCCCTTAAATCTTTGCTGTGTTGTTCGGACACATTGTGAAGTTCTTGACTTTCACATTTTATAAGAACACATTGGTTTGAATGTGAACACATTTGGACTATGACTTTACCCACAAATTGTGACGTGCAGGTGTGACGTTGTGCAAAGCAAATTTCAAAAAAGTCTTCGACTGGCACCTCAGACATATTTTCTAATATCTGAACTTTGAAGGAATGAACAGATTTTGTGAAATGTAACTTCTAAGTCGTTCATAGAAACCTTTTTCCTAACTTCTACTTGTGTTTTGAGGGCAATGAATCTTTGACAGACAATAAATCACGACTGTTATCAAGTTCCAGGCTCAGCTCATACTGGCCCGTAACCATCTTGGGACACCAGGAGGGGCGAAGAGTTTTATGAGAGCAGCCTAATTTTTTTAACTGTGTCCAACAATTTTAAATTATGTCAAACACATTTTTCCAAGGGGGGTCAAAAATTTTTCTAAAGGGGATTTTCCCCCCTGCGCCCCCCTGGTTACGGGTCTGAGCTCATATCTCATCACGTGGCTGGTAAATGGCTGAGGCCACAAAGTTTGACGGTAGAATTTCACGATCATTTGTGATGTATCAAGTATGAAAGTAAACAAGCCTGCAAGAGGCGAGAAGAAGCAATGATCATTGATAATTATATTTAATATCTAAGCTTGGCGAGATACAGGTACAATGCACTTGTTTCGAATAACAGTTAACTAGCACATGCAGTAAATTCCTAACGAAGTTAGTGCTTGTTTGCGATATTAGGCCAAAAAGCTATCTGTCGATCAAGTCAGTGTAAATAGTCGAAAGGCTGTGAGATGAGATTTCTGTCAATCGATTTTAACGTATCGGTTAGCACGAATGTGCAGTTAAGAAAAATATTCCGAGAATTTTTAAGTGAGAAAATAAGCGTAAAACGGTTGCGAAGAGTGCTTTTCTATATCTGGATATTGTTTTCCGACCGTGGCGGTGCAGTTTCTTTTTCAAATAAACCTTTCAAGCGGTCGACTGGACATAGTAACTCATCCAACGTGGATGATTTGCAAGTGCGTTGTGGCTTGATGTAGGCGACGGTTGTTGGAGAGAATGTAAACAAGATCATGTTCACTAATCGTTGGTGACCCTATACCACAAAAAAACAAACTGTAGCTTGCCTGACAGTCGACACCTGAAGTTAACTTTGTCGAAGTTGAAAAAGACGTTTTGGACCACAAATTTGTTATTTTTGTTGTTCACAAAATGGCAAAACCTGTTGACTGTTGTCCTTACTTTTAGACGTTTTGCGAAAGGCCCTAATTTGTTGGTTGTTCTGGTTTTTCAAAATGTTTTGAACATATTTCGCCGATCATCGCGCATTGTTTGTTACAGCAGGCCTTATGTTTGGGCGCATTGTAAGTCTTTATTCTGACAGAAATGTTTTTTTTAGATATTTGGGCACACATCAGTGATCTCCGCCTATAACGAAAGGCTAATGAAAATCCGCTCGGGTGCATTTTTATAAATTCATGACTGCAATAGTACGCTATTTGCACACTTCTCGCTTGCGGTGACATCCGCCTTTTGTACAGTTGGACTCACGAAAGGTATGTGAGAGTACATGCAGGCTATGTGATTTGCCAAAATTATATATTCAGTAACAATTCTGTGGGGCGGGCACATTCTTATTTTCACTGCTATGATGTTGTAAGGTTGTTCCCTTTGAACAGTTTCACACAAGATTTTATGATAGGCCTACAAAAATAGCTGAGGTTATGTCTACAACACGCAGGAGATCGAAAATTGATTTTTTTGCAGTTCTAACAATTTGTTTAGTATTGCATGATCTAGGTCATGCATACAGCAAATCAACTATGTTAGAAGTCTTTAGAGAATGTCTGCTTGAATATCGATTTTATTTAGCTTTGATCAACGCTACTACATAAAAATTTACTGAGTATTTGACCATTTTGACCATTACCTCTATTGCATTAATTAAGATTATACAGGAACAACAACGTGGCTGAATTGTAGTGCAGCGTTTTGACCAAAAAAGAAAGACTTCTTGCAAGTGGTGGATGGCGTTTGCACTATGTTCAAAAACACGTTGAACTTCACGACATTTATCAAGGTTTATCAAGAGAAATCGCGCGTAGAGGCGAGTTTTTTTCATAAAATCTCATAACAATTTTGATATACCGTAACCTAGAATTAAATTATTTGCAAAAAAGCTTTTTTTCTAACTTTTCAGATTCTATGTCGCGCATGAGCACTACAAATCTAAGCCGACTAAAAATTTTTGCGTTAAGTAACGAACCAACGAAGGTTTGTTGGTAGCTGGGACCAGAACCGTCGCCAGAAAGTTTTCAATAGGGGGTGCTTTGCGTTTGTGCGGGGCGGCTTGACATTCTAAAAACTGACAAAAACTCAATTAATTTATAGTGTGTCATTTTTCAATTTGGGGGGACTTGGAGCTTTGTTTGGGGGGACAAAGCCCCCAAAAAAATCCGTGGCGACGGGTCTGGTTGGGATTGCTGTCTAAATCTGACAAACACATTCAATTAATTTAAAAAATTTTTTACAACTTTGCATGCAGATGTAAAGAAATATTTGAAGTACACATGTAGGTGACTGGGCGTTACCCGTTAATTACGTAGTAGTTGTTTTTATTCTCGTGGCATAGCTAGTAGGTTAGGAATGTTTGTTGCTTAGGCTATTTCATGGTGCTAACCAGCACACTATTAAGTCAGTCAAACTTCAGACAGTACGCTACAAACCATTTTCAGATTTTGGACGCAGGATTTAGCTGATAGACGCAAAACCAATCTGAGGGAAAAGAGAGAGACAAAGTAAAATTCGTTTGTTGTTTGAAAAACGCTTTAATGCTCTTTTCCGGAAATCTGTCAAATGATATTTCAGTGCGGTCGTAAACATTCATGCATCGCAAATCGACTATTATGGAAAACAGTTGGATGTCAACCTCTCCAGTCTTTGTTCAAGTCTCTACGCCTTATTGATGTTGGTTTGAAAACTTTCAAGTGTGAAATTGCACTTTTTTGAAGGTCAGCAAGTATTTATTAGCGTCGAATTAAGCTGTAGAAGGGGGGCAATATCCTGCTTTTAGAGTTTTGGTTGCAATTGGGGCAACTTCTGCAGCCAGCAGTGCTGGAGCTGAGAGAGGCTTCTCTTTGATGAACATCATTAAAACCAAATAGAGGTATGTAAATTTTATGCAGGACAGCGCGACGCTTCGCACTTCTACAGTCGACTAAATACATGAAATTCTATTTTCATTTGAGAACAGATGAAACGTGGAAACTGGATAAACTGATGCACTGTAGCAGCAAAAAACAGCCAGTTGAAAATCTGACAAGTTTATGGAGCTTTATAATGAAAATGACGGCCAAATAAAATGATATAAACGACATGCAGCTTTCCTATCAACACTGGGTTTCTTCCAAGAACCGTCGCGCATTGGATTTCAAACGCATGCCAGCCGCAAATGAAGATTTTGACCCAGAAGAAGATTATATTGCATCGTTATTTAATATATGTGATCTATGATGTTTTAGTTTCAGATGTCTCTCTATACCTCTAGTGCCGTGTGGATTCCGTGATTGCCACAGTGGTTTGTGCCAAATCTTTTTTGTTTGAAATTAACTTTCTTTAATCGTTTCAGTGCCGGGCATTGCAAACGATCATGGGCCCACGGTGCAGTTGGTGGGTTTGGTTAGGGAAGAGTGGAATGACCCTTTAACCATCATTATTGTCAGATCCACTCTGACCCGGAATGGTACAGCACCTGACAGAGTCCCAAATTTGGGTTAAATAATTTGTCAATATTTCTGAGGGGTGCGTGACTTTTCGGTCTGGAATCATGTCGGTCACAACATTTCTGTACACAAACAACCAATAACATTTGTTTATTTAAAATAAATGATTATATAGGCAGGCGAAATGTCACGCTAGTTGGTGTTATACAAACTCCCTTTGATGTTGCAGCGAAGTGACAAAACAGTCCTGACAAGTGAAATTTAGCGCTAGTCGGTGTTATACCAACTTGATTTAAGTATGTTTGCATTGAACTTAACATGAAAATCATGTGCTGATGCTGATTAACTGTTGGATCTTGTATCATGTTTGCATTTTTTTAAAATAAAACTTTTCGCTGATTCAAGTACGTTTGCAATAAAATATTAGCATGTAAAATTTCTGCAAGATTTCATAGTCTGACCAAAACATCTCGAGACCAAAATGACCAAGACCGAAAAGTCCCGTGACCGAAGCGGCTCAGACGGAATCTGCCAAACTGAAAATTCCTGTTTCGATTTCAGAGCAGCTATGTTTAGACAAAGTTTAAGTAAAGAAATTGCGCAGTATCTTCAGATCATCAGCCTGATTCAATTGTATTGTTGGTTTAGTGCAGTGATTTTTAACCTGAGGGTCATAAAACATTTTTCGAGGGGTCACCAGTAGATACTTTATGAACACAGCTGTATTACATTTGCTTTATTCGAGTTTTAGATGGGAGTTGGTGAGTTAGAGTGGGTTGCTGTGATGCGTCGCGGTACAAAAAGGTTGAAGACAACTGGTTTAGTGCGACAGTAAGCAACGCACAACAAAGACAAGAACAATTATTCAGGAGCGTATGAGGGGAAACCCCTGTCTGATAGAAGCTGATTTCATTAATTGGCTTTGTGATGACTGTTCATTTGTTTGTTTATCAGAAAATGTTGCGTGTGTACGTGTTGGAAAAAGTGAAGACCATTTTATATTTTTCTTAGTCATTCACCAAAAATGGTTGATGAAAAGTTTTTTCGGTAAAAATGGACGCATTTTAGGAAATTTTTCAAAAGGCGCCTAAGTTTTTTTTTTATCTTGGCGGCACTTTTTGGATACCAGCCGACTTACAAAAATTTTAGAGGGAACACTGTATGCGACCTGTGCAAATCTAAGTAAGGCAGACGCAAAATCTACCAGTAACGAGTAGAGACTTAAGCTAATGCGTTCTACATGGCTTGAGCTTGCATTCACTAGATTCAGGTACCTGACCGCCTTCCAGGAAAACAGTAAGTGTTATAGTTGTTTCGTTGCAATATCAAACAATATTCAAGTGAAATACTGCCGTCTGGACGACCGATAATTTAATAGCGGCTGCAAACAAACTTTCCTCGCCAATAAAAATGCCTAAGTGACACACATATATCGTGTATATGGCTAAACACATAAACATGGTGGGGGGCTCCAGGTTCCTTGGGCCCCCCCAAAATCCGGCGCTGTGTCTCATTGCCCTGTTATGAGCATGTATGCGTTAGCTTCAAACCTTGGCCAGACCCCGCCAAATGTTTAAAAGGAATAATTGATACCCACTGAACCACTTCGTGCTCGCTCATGGTCTAATAGAAATACCAGATTGGATTTTTCTTCGAGGTTTGAATAGTTGCAATACTGAACTCGGGTGCTTGGAAACAGAATTATCCAAAAACAGCAGTTTCTGAACTGAAGTGTTGAAAACAATGGCATTGTTTTGACGTTTTGTAAAGCTTCTTGGTAAACCAACCAAAACACTTCAGCTGTACATGTCCAATCTCAACAAATCTTGAATTGTTTTGCCATTGGTGACCAAATGCACTGAGCAGTTTCATATTTATTTTTTTTCTGCAGACAATTGCATTAAAGTTTTAGAACCAGATCAGAAGGTTGTTCTGCAAACCGTTGAAGTCCTTGGACTTCATAACAACGAAATATCATCCATTACAAAAGAGTTTCTGAAAAGCTTTCCTTCGTTGTGGAAGTTAAGACTGTTCAACAACAAAATTTTACACTTTTCAGACGATTTGTTCATTCACAACAGGTGAGGCGCGAAAAACTAAGCTCCTTGAGAAACTCTATTCGTGTAATATAAATCGAAAGCATGGTTGATAGCTATTTACCTCCGTTTTTATTTTTTATTTTAATCATTTGATTTGAAATTGATATCCAAAAATAAAAACGCGTTTCATCGCAAACGATGCATAATTCCTAGAAAAGACAAACCCTCAGTTGGTTAGGAGTGTATCCTTTATCTGATGAAAACAAAATGGTTTTGAGAAGGATGAAAAAACAAAGTTAGTGTAAAAGCATATAAAAATGCAGCGCTTTCCCGGCTTGAGGTGAAAAATCTAAAATGCTGACCGGCGGAATTTTATTTGCTACTGAAGTATCAATGCGAAGTAATAGCTGACACTTTATCTAATAAGACAAGACTCGTTGTGTATCGGTATCGCAAAGTGATGGTCAGTTGCACCGAGAACTTATACCTGGAAACAAACCTACACGGGGTGAAACGCCGATGCCTTGTGAACCAAAATTGCCGAAACTTGCCCACTCCAAATTTCCATATTTGAAAAATCCTCTCCGGCGTTACCATTGCACCTCTTGCAAATGAACAAATCCAGGAGTTGGTAAATTTGCGTGAACAAAATTACTGAAAATTCCGAATTTACTCTTTTTCGGATGTGTTTGCTTCTTTGTAGTCGAACTGAAAAGTGGCCAAACCAAAACTAGAATAGTTTTGTCAATGATTGTAATATTTTTGCATTGTTGTGTGCACTATTGTATCTTTTTACTGTATATGCTCGTCCAACCATGCTCCAGAGTTTGCCGAATGATAAGATTATTTCTACGCTGATTGTATCACATTTCGTCTATCCTCTCGGCAGCAAATTCTATATTTTGGCTCCACCGCGTTAAGAGTCTGCCGACGTCCTTGTTATTGATCACCATCATACACAATTTTATACTTTTAGTGCATATGGCAGCAGAAGCACTAAGTTCAGGTCCGACTGCCCTTTATTTAGTTAATAATATTTTATGATTAACAATCCTTTCGTTGGAATAGTTTGGTTTAATTTTTTTAACTGAGAAAACTGTATCTAGTCGTATTTTTCCAGTCACTGCAAGCAAAGCCAGGAATTTTTTCTAAATGCGTTTGTTGCTTGCAGAAGGTTGACCAAACTCTTCCTGGGTCCTAATCCAGTTGAGAGCAATTTTACTGGAACATGTTTGTCCAATTTGGCGCTTGTACATCTTGGACTTAAAAAGTTAAAAACTTGGACAGTGCCTCGAACTGTTAGATACATGGTGAGATACGCCATCTGTTTCACTGAAATGTTTCTTTACATTTCTAAGTTTTTATACTCACTTGTTTTCTACACTTGTTTCTTCCAGACCAAGTTACTTATACTGGACCTGAGCGAAAACCACATCGCTTCATTGTATAACGACGATTTCTCTGATTGCCAGTCTCTGATTGATTTAAACCTTGAAAATAACAACCTTTCAAGAATTCCACCGGGCATTTTCAGGTGGCTAACGACATCGAGGTGTTGTCTGCGCCTTATTGTGTTTGATGACGTATGGTGACGGTAAACTGTTCTGCCCCTACAGGTCATAATCACGTTGTCTCTTGCAATAGCACTGTTTAAAAATATTTTCCTGCTTTGCAAGAGTAGCTATTAATTTTTATCTATTCCCTTTGAACCATAAAGCAAATCTCGTTACTGATTTGCAAATTTGCCATAAACCGCCCGGGCGGTCCACGAAATCAGTAGCTACTCAGCACGATCGCATGGCAGGGCTAGCTCATAATAAAAATTCGTTGGCAATTCTCATTCATCTAATAAAATACCTGAGACTAACAATCCAAAAAATATGATAATCGAAGCTGCACCGTTAACAGCATCACTGCCGCTGGAATCTGTGATTCCTTATAAACCACTGCATTTTTTCTTTCAGCCACATGCGATTCCTCGAGAATCTTGACTTATCAGAAAACTCGCTTTCCATCGTCAGTGAAGCTATTTTCAGAAAACGGACTGAGCAGCAGATCAATGTGGAACTTTGGCAAAATCCACTTGTGTGCGACTGTCGTTTGAGAGGATTTGCGTCTTGGGTTGAAAAGGTAGTTGCGAAATGCAAATGTGTTTGTGCTTCCTTTTTTACGTTCCTCTTTGTTGATAAACGCCACAAGGCTAAGCTAGCGAATACTAGTGCAACGCAATCGTTCTGGTCGATTAATGCCCTAAGCCTAAGTGTACTTTTTCTAAGCGGAGCAGTTCCCTGAAGATGCCGAGATTATTGGAGAAATCGATTTTCCTTCTGACATCAATGGGCGCTGATTCTAGTGTTGATGACTCGAAAGACGCAAGATGTGGCCTTACTTAAATATTAGAAAAAAGCATTTGCGACTTCATCTCAGGAGCGGATCTAGCCAGTAAGGTTAGGGGGGAGACGATTTCAGTAATACTTGGTAGTCGAGTCTCATTTTGGATTCTATATTGTGAGAGAGATGAAGCAATGAAGCATACTTCACAACACTGCTGTGACAAAATAATGGACGGCAAAATGGCCTTATATCGCGAATGTTGTTTTCCGAATTGCACAAAATCATGGTGAATAAAGTTAATTTCGTAGGTTTTAGGGGGGCGATCGCCCCCCCTCTTGATCCGCCCCTGGTTCATCTCCTTATCACATCACACCACTGCTATTACAAAAGCTGAAATCAGACCGAAACGATGTTAATTGCCAGCTCAGGCAGATTGGCTTATTTTTGCCAAGCTGCACACCGAAGACCACAGTTCACTTTGTATGGTTACTATTGCATAAAGGTATAAATATGTTAGTGATTGCGCGAATTACTGTAAGTTGAACTAATCCTCTTTCATTGTGGAAATCCCCTTCGCGGCAGCAGTTGCACAACGCAAAATGGTGGGAAATCCCCTTCGCGGCAGCAGTTGCACAACGCAAAATGGTGGGAAATCCCCTTCGCGGCAGCAGTTGCACAACGCAAAATGGTGGTATTGTATAAAGCAGTGGTTCCCAACTTGAGAGGAATTCCTCCCTAGGGAGGAATTTCATGAGTTTAGGAGAAGAATTTCCACTTTATAGTACAGTTACTTATTCATTGTAAGTGTTGTACTTCTTTTTTAAGATGACATTGGCTCTTTCAATTAGTTATATCACTTTATCTTTGTAAGTTGTTTCGTGGTCTGTCACACGTTTTTGTTGACAAACTTTAGTGTTATCTCTTGACAACAGATAGTTTTTGTCCCACTTTTATTAATCAAGTTACTGTCGTCAATAAAGACCATTGTTCCAATTGTAGTTAATACTAGCCTACGAACCCGAACAGAAGAGGAATGAAAACTCCATAGGTGAGGAATGAAAAGTTCCAAAATAAGCAAAGGGAGGAATGCATCAAAAAAGGTTGGGAACCACCGGCATACAGGTTAACTGCGAAATTGCCACAAGGTAGTGAGAAGGATCAATTTTAAGGTCTTGTGATGCTTGCGATACTATCCTCTGCTTCGTTGTTTTACCAGTGCAGAGATAATTGGACAATTTCTTATGTAATCCCTGCATAATTTACATTCTGCAGAACTTTGTAAGCGTGTAATCGGGTGTTAAAAGTTTGTTTGACAATGTTTGCAGGGTCCCTTCTTCGATGAAATGATTGCGCACCAGTCCATTTCTGTGTAAGGCTTTCATTTCAATGCCGTATCTGTAAGCTTTTGTTCTCTTTACTGTCAGATGAAATTAGTGCTCAACATAGACGTCAATCCGTTTTAGTTAGTGGACCGTTCCCTTAACCTTTTCAAGATCCCGCTGGAGCACTTAACCTGCATTAACTTCTAATTGCTATATCAGGAGACCACTTTGTTGTAATTCTGATTTCAAATTATGGGTCGAGTCGGTTGTAATTTGCTACACGCCCAGGTTCTTAGCAACATTTTCAGCAAGGAAGCTTCTTGCATATGGTTGCTTGTGTATTTTGCGGGTGGCAACCAGGGATGTGGAAGCGGAAGCGGTGGAAGCGGTCCTTTTTCAGTGGAAGCGTAAGCGCGAAAACCCTACAGCTTCCGCTTCCACATAGGTTATTTGACTTGAAGAGTAACTTGGCGAAAAAGTTTTGTCCATTTCCCAATGTGGATTTAAGCGGTGAAGTTGCACTATAAGTCTGAATGAACGTGCGATATCAGTAGCGCGAGAGAACGAGATAAAGCATAACTAGCAT
>Ga0210059_1000716_pt1 | contig 44922 bp, 28 predicted proteins | sample Ectturendosymbi2_FD_188042 | JGI IMG/M metagenome (GOLD analysis project Ga0210059, IMG submission 188042) | Ecteinascidia turbinata endosymbiont from Florida, USA - Sample 2 (SPAdes) (version 2) | ecosystem: Host-associated > Tunicates > Ascidians > Unclassified | place: Key West, Florida... | reverse complement strand
AGCCAGTCCAACAGCACCCCTTCAATGCTCAACTCCCTTTATTTAAAGAGACCTTAGTGCAGCCTGATTTTGTAGTTGTAAATTTCTCTGGCGTAGTGATGAGTGTGTTTCATTCCCCTGTGTTAACGCGCAACCTGTTATTTTTGCAGTTATGAACTGCTGTGTCGTAGCGTTGAGTTTGTTTTTCCCCGATAGCCTAACTTGGAGCGCTGATAGTTCATATTCAGTGCAAAGACATATATAATAAGTAGAGTGGATGTAGAAAAATATGCATACTATGTCAACAAACTTCGCCAAAACGTTGGTTTGGAAACATGGAAATGAAGTCAAATTATGACGTCACAAACAGCGCACATCAAAAGCAAACAACCACCATATGACCTTGAACCAAACCCCCCCATGAAAATTTTCTGCGTACGCCACTGCAATCAACCAGTCGCCCCGGTCATCAACCAGACCTCTTCACGCCCCTGAGTATGAATGACTATGCAATAGGAACATTAAACCGAAATTGTAACATGGAAAAATTAAATTACCTTGACAGATGCGACGTCTCCAAGAAAGACGTGTTGTAATGATTCAGTAGCGGGAAATTCGGTGTAATTCAAGGGCGTACGCAAGGGTTGGGTTGGGGTTAAAACCCCCCTTGAGCTTGATATTTTACAAAAACTTTATTACCTGCCCAAAGGAGATCAATTGTTTCGCATTAATTTTGCTTGTTAATTTGTCTACTTAATGCAAATACCATGGAATGAATTTGCATGCAAATTTCAAAGAACATTTCAAATGGGCCAAAAAGTAATAATTATGTTTTGGTGGGAATCTGGGTTATCGTCTGCATCCATAAACCATCTCACTACTTTTTACAAGCCTTTCTTCCACTACGCACGTTTAAGATGGTGTTCCGCGATAGTACACTTGATCCGAAATAATTGTCTTTATTTTGTTTGCTTTGGCTGATCGCTGACTGCATTGGCTACATTACCAATTTCTTTTACATTATAAAATGTTGCACGAGCTCAAAAACAGCAGTTGTTAACATAGAAGCATTCAGGCATTTGATAATGTCTCAGCAGGGAAAAAGGAAAACTTGAGATTGCTGGACGTCTATACATGGCAAAAAAACGAAAGTTTTCTTGCATACTTTATGCGCATTCTCAATTCTTGTGTAGCTTAGCAAGATTCGATCTTGCAAACCGTGTGTGCGCCACACAGTCCAGCTGCACACTTTCTATGATCGTAATCGACGAGACATTAGTACAGCCTCATTTTGCAGTTGTAAATTGCTCTGACTCAGTGATGAGTGTGGTTTATTCCCCTGTTTTAACGCACAGCCTGACATTTTTGCAGTTATGAACTACTGTGTCGTAGCGTTGAGTGTATTTTCCTCTGATATCCCAACTTGGAACGCTGCTGGTTTATATTCAGTGCAATGACACATAAAATAAGGTGAGTACGTGTAGTGTAGACGAATATGCATACTATGTCAACAAACTTCGCCAAAATGTTACCGGTAGTTTGGAAACATGAATATGACGTCAAATTGTGATGTCACAAATAGCGCACACTAAATACATATGGCCACCATATGCCACTGAATGAAACCCCCGTGAAAATTTTCTGCGTACGCCACTGGTGTAATTCCGCCCCAAAAAGCTACAGTGTCTTTTTGAAATGGCATGTTTTCATAGCGCCACCTTTAGAAACTTGGATGAGCTTCATTTTCTTCCTTTTCACTTAAGATTTTTGAAAATTTTGACCCCTCTTCAAAATGCCAACCCAACAGAAGGTCTAGATCTGTCATTCTCACGATTGCATAACCTTTGGGCAATAAGGTGCTTCGTTGCTTTATCTGGGTATTTCAAATTTTTCACAATAACCATAGCAAAATTTTATTAGCGAAATAAGCATAAAAAATCGGTAAGCTTTTCTTGCCCAGCTGGACATTATGCAGCACTGTCACAAAATGTATATTATAAAAACCACTTTAGAACATGACACATTCCCAACGTGGCTACTTGTGATCACTGTATCATAACCATTACCGGTTCTAAAAGACAAATGTTGAACAACAAACGTTTTTCAGAACAGTAATGCTAATAAAAGAATATATTCAACAAAGACCATGCAGTAGACAAGGTTGAAAACAGGAATGTCTATCAGCAGCCTGTTGTAGTTGGTCTGCTGTTGACATGGTCAGTGAAGACTCCTGTGAAGTAAACGGTCTACCAATTCCAGTGGTCAGCGACATCCAAGGAAAGTTACTTAACGAGACAAGCATATGTAAATCATTCGCACGTTGATGTCTCCAGAAAACTTGTTTGATTGAAGTCTCCTTACGACAATGCACTTGCATTGGCGATTTTCAAATACAAGCCGTCGTCAAACCTGCACACAAGAATTTTGCATTTCACCTATGCAAAAACTCCAATTTGAAGTTATATTGTAAGGCTGGTTTCAAGGTGTCGTAGGTAGCCTGCAGAGCGAAAATTGAAAAAGAACAGGCAAACTACAATCAAGCTTTATTAGTTTAACAGAATGGGGCATTGTGCACCTACCTGAGTACGCCTGTTCGTTGTAGTACTGTTCCTGTAATTACGCTACATGAAAATTGAGACTCAGGTAAAGGGCCAGTGCTGAAAAAGACGTTTCAATTCCTCAAAGCTGATCTCCTTGCCAAAGTTTGATGACAAATTAAGATTGTAAACGAGTTGAAAGTTCAAATGCAAGTTTATTCGTGAAATTAATTATGTAACTAGCAATGCCACTTCAGTGCACAATCATGATAATAAAAAATGCAGTACATCCAAGCAATTTGCACGCCGTCATCTATATAACGAAGCGGTTGATCTAGCACAGGAAAAGATAAAAATTCAAACTTCATTGAGTTTGTTTACATTTTCAGATCGTGCCAACTCAGCGGTGTTCTACGCTAATTTAATGCTGCAACTTTAGACACATATATAAAACTTTTGCACAACACCCCAACAGATGTCTTTGAAATTGACGACTTTTAATAAAATGTTCATACTTTTTCAGAAATATTGGTATTGGGTCTGCTAAGTGCTGTTAAAAAACAAAAAAATGCCAAAAGTCAAACGTTTCTAATTTTGTTGAAAGTCTCAGCAGATTTACGCCTGTGGTGTAGAGTTCAACCAAATAAACTATCAAGAATAGTTGGGCAATAACAAAACGACCTGTTTACTGAGGCAAACCTGTCGTGAACAAGAACGATATCGAAGTGTAGGCAGAAAATAGTGGACAAATACAAAACTGTGGCATTACCCTGCATTTGGTCAGTTTCTGAAGCATTTGATCAGCTTGCTTGTAAAATAAGTTGAAGCCGTGCTTCTCTACCGCGGATGAGTGCAATCCACCAAAATGGTGAAATGAAATTTCAGGACGCGAGTTTCCGCTACCGACTTTCATCTTAAAACCTATCATAATTGGATTATTACGTGTGGACGACAGAATGATTTTTGTTACACATGAGATGCACGGTCGGTATCCAAACATCAAGCGGTGAGTGACAGAAAATAATGCGGGACCATTCGGTTGTGGACTGCTGATTAATGTGTAGGCTGTGGTTTGGGAACAGTGTTGCTGTTTCATCAACAGGGTAGTCATTGTAGGCGAGCCAGCGGTTCTCAATTGGGGGTTTTCGCACTCCCAGGGGGTGCGAGAAGGGACCTCTTGGGGTGCGATCTTCTCTGCCAAACTGTAGCTAAATTTATATTAAAACAGTACATCAAATGGTGCAAGGGGTGCAAAAATGATTTTCATGTTACAAAATCAAGATCTTGTGTTTTTGTTCATTTTTTTCTGTCAATCATGAAAAAACAAACTTCTGCAAAAGCATAGCATCGATGAAAACCAAGAAAACTTTATTGCAGATTAGACACAACTGGTGCTTTAAAAATGTAAGAAGTTCAAATCAGGCCAGTGTTTCAATGTGCCAAACGGCAGACTTCCAGCAGGGTAAAGGACGTGCAAACACAGCTGTTTGTGTTGGTGTACACAAGAAGCTGAATTACAGCATCGCAAGTAATAGAGAAACGTCATCACAACACCAAAGAACTCGATCGGTAGCTCTGCAGCTACTGGTGCTTATCAGAAATTACACGCATTTAGGGATCCCTCACATCAGACCATGTCGGATGCCAGCTGTCACATGCTTTCACGTGCATTTCCTTGAAGAAAAAAATAGAGATTTCCGTGTTCCTTTTTGGTTGGGAAACTTCGGCAAATTTCAGATGATGGACGTTTCTTTCCAGGGAAAAGTAAAACTAATAGCTGGCGTCAGAAATGGCAGTGAAATTTTATCAGATCACATCGTGTTTACTCCCTTGTCAAACAATTTATCGAATGCTTTTGACACGATTTCGGAGCAGTTCCGTCGCCATAGGGCGTTTGGTGAGCTATGCCTCCCCTAGGGCCTACGAGAGGTACATCGTACCCGAGCTCTGTATGTACGGGGGTCGGGGGCCCGTGAAAGTTAAGGTATGCATGAACATTTCTGTAATCAAGCCCAAAATTATCAGCGTAAGCCAGCTGCCAGTACAACATTTAATCTGTTCGTAAATCTTAGCATGACGCTGATTCTGATTACTATACAAACAAGCTATACAAGTTTCAACGAGTGCCCAAGAAAATAGGATGGCCCGGTGTCGGTCTTCGTACCCCCTATTAAAAGTTCTCTCGGAGGTCTTGGTCTCCCCAAACAATGCTCCAAGCCCACCGAAATTCAAATATGAAACACTATAAATCAGTGGAGTTTTGTAAATTTTTGCAATGTCAAGCCCCCTGAACAAACTTGAAGCGACCGGTTGAAGACTTTCTGGCGACAGTTCTGACCTGAACCGCATTCCGCAACACTGAGGCTCACTTTGGTGAATGGTTCCACAACATGACGCAGCTATGGTTTGTAACCAGTGGTGTAGGAAGCGGGGTTGCAAGCGCACCCCCAAAAGTTTTGATTTGTTAAAAATCCGGGCAAAATCCTCAAATATCTAGGCAAAATACCTGAAAATCTGGGCAAAAATGGCGCCCAATGTGTGTTTAACTTCAAAAAGTAGTGCCCAACGTTTGGAGAAAAACAAATGAAGACCCTTTTTTTGGAGGTCACACCAAAAAAGGTCTTCATGATCTTTGTGGGAGAAAATTTGTAGGCAAAAAAGTCGCACAGCAACTTCTCCGGCAAGTTTGGGGAAACTTGGTCAAAAATCCTTCGTACCTCCAAAAATTTGCCTGCTCGTACACCTATGGTTGTAACATTGGGATAGCTGTGATGGCAAGCGAAATACCAAGTAAGATACGTACAACACAAATTGCTTTGATATGCCGAAGTCTACACAACAAAAACATTTGTGCTTAAAAACACCAAAGCAAATTTCTTACGTTTTCGATCGAACAGTACAGCGTTTCTTGACAAACTGCGGTTTTCCGTTTGTATCAATGGTTTCTTCAGCTTTATCTAAAATAAAAAATGCACCTTTAACAAGACTGCACGGTAAAAAAACGGATTATACGGAAAAACGTTTGTTGCAGGAGTTTGCAGCTTTCCGCATAGCACAGTGGTTCCCAACCGGTGGGCCACAGGCGGATTTTAGGTGGGCCATGGCGCCATTTCGCAGTTTGATATGTTCAAATTCACTGAGTGGTGGTGAGAAGTACCTCTCGTGAACCTGAAATATCGCTGACGATCCAATGTTGTTAACCCGGTTTTCTGTCAAGCTTTCCATCTATCTGTGTGTTTTGAAATGCCAAGCATATCAGGCTAGATTCAGATTGTATGATAGTAAACTCAGATGCACGCATCGAGCAGCAAGCAAAAATTAACATAAATTATCAGCGATAAAAAAAGACGAAATAGTATCCAGTCTCGAAAATAGCCATTTATTTTCTGCTTGGCATATCTTGCTGACGTATTTCAACAGCTCAATAAAGTTAACCTGAAGCTACAAGGAAGGGCGAGGGCAATTGACAATTTCATTGACACCCTCAGCGCATTAGTGGAAAAATTTGAAAATTGGAAGCGAAAAGCTCAAGCAGAAAATTTTCCTATGTTCGAGAATCTTGCCACACCGGCTGATGATGAAGTGAATGTTGATATAGCATCGGAAGTTGTTCAACACCTTGATGGGCTTCGTAAGGAATTTGTGCTGTATTTTCCCGAAACCATCAAAACAAACTTGGATTTGGTAAAAAATGTACTTGATGTTCCAGTCGAGAATGTTGCAGTGTGCATGCGAGATGAACTCATCGACCTTGGGAATAATTCCAGGGCCAAATTCGTGTTCGAAACTAACACAATTTGCGATTTTTGGCGGGAAATGTCTTATAGTTAACCAAATGTTGGAAAAGCTCACAAAAAGTTACCGGTACTTCTCTTCCCCAGCAGGTATTTATGTAAATCTGGATTGTCTACCCTTCTGCACGTGAAAATATAAAATTAAAGCCGACTCGACTTTATCCTAGAAGACAATCTTTCATGCGCTCTATTCACAACGCAACCAAGAATTCACAACCTTGTCAAAAACGCCACACAAGAGCAAAAATCACACCAAACTTTACCTCGCAGTCTGCTTTGCGTTGATGATGCTAAAGTTTAATAAAAGTCGATGTATTATCGTAAAGCACATAGTATTTTGCTTGCTAATATTTGCACGCAAATGAAGACTGTGAGTAGATTTTTCTTTTGTTCTGCGATGGTGGGCCACGATGTTCTGCTGATAGCAACAAGTGGGCCACGGCATAAAAAAGGTTGGGAACCACTGGCATAGCAGATGCACATCTATGAATCAGACGGAAACGGTAGTCTCCTCAAACCATTAAATTGGGTGTTTATTGCATTCAAGAAGAGGTCATGATGATCACGGCAAAACAAATGAAAGATCTGATCAACTGTTACGGACACAGCCATAACATTTTGCACTACCTCAACATGATCGACAACTGGACCTTTGAGAACAAAAGTGCCCGTTTTTTCAGGATCTTTAGTCGTTGAACACCAGCCAGAGTTAATGAAAGCAATTAGCAACTGCATGGTGATTGCAAGTAGGTATACCAACACCAGGAATTATCTACAAAAATTGCTCTGCTTAGCGAAGCCTGTGAACCATCGCGTACAATCACAAACGCATGTGGTTCACCAATAGCAACAGATTTCTAGAATACTAAACCGTTAAGTGCACGGCTGTAACAATCGGTCCTTAAAATCATTTGCACCCCGTCTCAGAATTTACCCTCACACATATTGATTCTAAATAATGGGATTCTGACCACGAAAAATGAATCATGGGGGAATCGCTCGATTGTGGTCATCACAATAGCGAAGTGGTCATATTCGAAACGTCTGTTCATGTGGGTTCGACTTCGTAACGCCTGCCACGGTTCGTTAAACGCTCAGGACGACTTTAATGAAGATGCTGATGCCACTATCCCGATGCCTAAATTTTATTGCGACACCAACTCTTCGATACCCAAGCAGTGTTTGGGTCAGAATTTCGAAGCAAGATTTTAGGGGTTTGATTAAATTTTAAAATAGCGAAGTTTTTTATTACGCATGATATCTCTTTCTATCCCTCTCTCTTGGAGGTGTTAAGGATCACCTTTGCAAGTCATGCAGTAGCTGGTATTTCACAAAATTTCTTGCGTTATTTGTCCATAATATATTCGCGTGTTATAATTCAGCAAACAGCCAACGGTGAATCGTGTAATTTACTCTATTAATTTTGTAACAAAACCTTTTGGCATCAAAGCATCATCAGCATCTTAACTAATCCCAACAGAATCAGTATTTTTTGTTAAAACAGTATCTTTTACTCAAATCTATTTGAATAAGTGATATTGATGAGGTAAAGCGTAATAATAAACTCAAATAAAATAGTTTATTGAAAACCTGAAATAAAGTAATTTCCAGAAATAATGAATAACAACAGAGATAATTTTCAATCATTATTTACTATTTACGTATTCCTACGCACTGCATACACCGAAATCTAATTCCGCTGAGAAGTTTAGCATCAGCTAAAAAGTGTTTTATATAATCGCTAGAACAGTGGTTTTCCTGGGGGGTCGCGACCCCAGAGAGGTTGTGAACCACTTTTCGAGGGGTCGCGAGTAGGTATTTTTTGTACACAGCGGTACTACATTTGCTTTATTCGAGTTTTACATTGGGGCCATTGGCTTATAGCGGGTTGCTATAATGGGTCGCGGTACGAAAAAGGTTGAAAACCACTGCTCGGCAAGAATTAAACTAGATCACAAATGTGCAAGATCTTCGACATCATAAATGTAAAACGTTTTCGATGAGCCTAAATGTTTGAACTACAATGTTGTAAAACCCGGTGCGGTATAAAGTAATGCATCAAGATAAATCGCTAAACTCCAAGCCAGACAAAAAAATTTAAAAAATAAAAATCGCTAAACTTCGCTAAACTCCAACCCCCCTATTGAAGGTAATTCTGTGCAATATATATCACAGAGGAATATTTTCATTTTTTCAATTTTTTTGTTTGGCTTGGAGTTTAGCGATTTGTCTTGATTTAGCAGAAAGTCTTCAACAGGGGGCTTTGCGTTTGCGCGGGGACTTGACATTCTACAATTTACCAAAACCAATGATTTACAGTGTTTCAAGTTTCAACTTGGTGGATTTGGAGGTTTGTGTGGGGGAGCTAAAACCACCAAAGCCCCCCCGTGGCGACGCGACTGATTACCATACGAAAACAAAATGCAACAGGAGTTGTTCCTCTAATCAGCAGCAAATAAACTAGCAGTGCAAAAAAATCAGGGCTGAAGTCCAGAACTAGCGTTTCACGAATACGGACATGACAAAATAATGTGACGGTTGCTTCAGGCCGCAAAACCAGGGCTGCTGGAGCCGGAACTCAAATTTCTTCAGCCACCTGAAATTTTTGGCTCCAGTTTCGGCTCCAACACCTAAACGTTTTTGGCTCCGGCTTCAAAATCATTTAGACGTTTCATTAACTGCCGCTACCATCATCAGTACATTTGTATTTTGCAATTGCAAATGTACTGGTGATTGTAGCAGAAGTTAATGAAACCTCTACAAAAACGTCGTTTACATCTATGGCTTTGGCCGTTACTTTCAAAATGATTTAGGCATTGAACATTAAGAACCAGTGTATTATTTGTGCAACTCGCTTTCCTCACAAACTAGGGCTGTGGTACCGGAAACCAAATTAAGAGTCCGGTTTCGGCGCAAACATCTAAAACTTTTTGGCTCCGGCTCCAATCATCCAAAATTGCTTGAGTCCCGACTACCAGCTCAGGCACTTGTAAATTTGAAAATATTTAAGAACTAGTGCATAACATGCATATATTGTGCTGGCCTCTGTTGATGTGTACGCAAGGAGGCTATTTCAAGTCTTCAGTGGCAGCGAGTTTGAAGAGCGCAGTTCGTTTTAACAAACGACTTATCGATTCGATGTAGGCTCGTGCTCAGTCTCAGTAAAAAAAAAACTTCCGATATTATCGCTACTGCTACATGTATGCACTTCTTTCTGATTAGCTGCTATTTCACCATGCATTATTCTGTCAAAACGTGCAGTTTGTGGCTATGGCAACATGCTTTCTTTTTGTAGTGGTAAAAGTACCGGTTAGTTTTTGCCGATCTGATGCCAATGTTGGTAAAAGTCATCGGTGCTGCCAGTATAGAGACAGATGAATCGGTACATCTCTATTTGCATGCTTTACTCATGTTTTCCAGTTTCAGAAATTTCACCAAAGGCATATTTAATATAAAACATTCAGAAGTAAACACTCCAATTATTACCTAAACCGATTGGAAGAAATAGTAAGCCTCTCAGTAGCTGCAGTTAGCTTCTTAAAGTTCTAAAATAAACTGTCTTAAATAAGATTTTGTTTTAGAAATAAAACGTAGGAAAAAATACTTTGTTACAGACCCTTTGTTGCGCTTTCATCTAACATAATACTCTTAAAAGTAATTGAAAATGTAAGAAACGCGCAAAATAGTACACATGAAGAATTTTATGGGCTGTTTGACTGGAACTCGCAATTTTGTCTTTTCTATGACGCTACAAAAACGGTTGTAAAACTTGAAGCTTCATGAGAACAAACAACACGGTGTGTTTGGAAGCAGTTTCAACATATCTGCTTCTAGGTACAAGATGAAAAACTCACTTTCAGTAGAAATGTGAGGAGAGGAGCCGGAGATATCTCTGCAAGCAGTCTGTGGTCTTCTTGCCAAACGAAGTCCGTAGTCAAATCTCATCAGTTTCGAAGTTGAACAAGGTCTCGAAATACTTTTTACATGGGAGAGTCTGGATTCGCAATGCCGCAGGGGGGTGACCGAATTTCTACATCATAAGCAAATTACAAAAAAGCTTGTCGTTTTGATCGTCCACCAGAAGAAATAGAAGAAAAACAGCGATTCTAATCATGTCAAACAAATGAAAACCTCTGTACAATTCGAAAAGGTTGATTTTTAAAATTAAAGGCAAAAAACATATTGCCGCTGCATTCCAAAAACAAAAATCTACATTTGAGCATAAATTTGTGCATGCACTCATTCAAAATTATTAACAGTGAAAGCGTATGGGAGTTTCACCTTCGCATTTAAATTTTTCTATTTGATCAACACGAAATACTGCACTGCGATGCAGGCCTAAACAGAAGTTTATTTAACTGCGACAAAAATATCTTCTTTAAGCTCAATTAGCAACTTTTTTCCACCTTATGAGATCTTCGTCTTGTTCCCGCAAAAGCATGGAAACGACAGCTTGAGACATTGAAACCGCTTCGCTCGGTTGTTTTGAAAACATTGCACCGTCTTCTGCAACTTGGTATTTCCACTGGATCGGCTCGAACTGAAGCAGAAGCACGTTGCTAACCGTGTTGATAACCAACCTAAAAAGATGTATCCGTAATCGACTGAAGTTTATGGACAATTCCCAGCAAAATTTTATTCAGAAATCAGTTCAGATTGGAACGGGTCAGGCCGTCAGTCACGAACCACCCAGCTCTGTTAGACATAAGATAAAAATATTTAAGCATTTGTAAATCCAGAAAACGTTTCTTTTAGCTGGGGTATAAAGAATGCCGTGCCACAGGAGTATCTACACGTTTGTTTTGGACACGACTTTTTTGTATGCAGCAACATGCTGCTATCTAAAATATGACAAGTACAAGCGCTGGTTTTTCAACAAGAAAGGAAATGCCCGTAATCCTATTTTGACGATGTTGCATCACCAAACAAATGCACCTTGAACTGTAGGGACCGATGTAGGAACCAATGTAGGGTTTTTGGTTGGTTCCAGTGCCAAATATAGGCGATCGATTACGATTCCACCGAAATCCTCAATAGTTGAGGGGTCAACCTAGTTGTCGCAGGAGCACAGGTCAGTCTCCCAACTAAGCAACTGAACGTCTTGAAGTTGCCAAGCCAAAGCAAGGCGAAATAAAAGGCTCTCATTCACCACTTCGTCCGATTCAATGCAACATTCTAGAATCAGTTTGATGCAGTCAGATTGTTTGTATGCGTCCTTATTCTTTGAACACTACAGTCGCATTTTACTTTGTGACTAAGTGCTCAGACGTTACACTGTTTTTTCGTTTGAGGGCGTGTCATGGCACAACACATTCGTACTTTACCTGGCCTTGACCAGCGTTGGACTCAGCGTCCTACTCCGCAGCAGTGTTGTACCAAGTGTTACGGGTTAGCGAACAGTACCGCTAAGAAAGTGTCTGCAACCCTGTGTTTCAGCCTCCAACGCCTTTGTGAAACATTCTGTTGTATCTGTTTTTATCAATCTGCGTTGTGCACACAGTGTGCTCCTGCACATTGTCTAATTGCAAAATAAAATACAATTAAAATAACTCTCCAGTAGCACTCTACGTTGATTGCTTCTTTCGATTATATTCAGATATACGACAAAACCTCTGATACACTTTGATACACTTGAGCGTGAAGTCAGAACGCTAAAACGGTTCGATATATAGAATGACGACGAACAAAAGCGTTGGGCATTCGCATGCGCCACAGGAAACAGCGACCAACTGCGTTTGCAGGTTATCGTGTCGACTGTTGCTCTGTTCGCAAACAAGTACATCGACTTGAATCACGAACGGAATATTACTGGGAATTACGCAGTTAAGAATGCACAAAACATTAAAGCACTAATCGGGGTTCCCATTACCACACATTTTCAAAAAATATTTTCCATACTTTTTAAATACCTTTTCAATGCTAAATTATAAAGCTTTAATACCACCATTTAGCTTCATTTTCCAAAATTTTATTCATGAAGCACAATGCAAAAAACATCTGCAGAACTGTCATCAGCAGTGAAGAACAAAAATCTGAATAAACAACAATTGCCTGAATTCGGAATTTCTATACTTCTTCAATATTTTATGGACATTTTGCGGCCAAATTCAATTGTTTTTAAAGGTCTTGAAAACGTATTTTACAATTCAATACCGCGTGGGAACCCTGACTAATGTATCCACTATATAACTAAGCATGTTCCAAGCCGCCTAATCACTTTTTATCGTGATTCGCAGGATTTCGCCAGTCAACAAGAACGGAATCAAACGAAGCTGAGGAGGCAAATGATTACACGAGTTTATTGCAGTCGGTTTAGAAATCCACTTACAAAACAAAGTGAATTGAAGTGGATAGCAGCCAGTGTTTGGACGTGCAGAGGGTAGTGGAGTGCCGTACTGGTTTGCACCAAGCCAGAGATATAAACGGGCCTCATTTTAAAGCCCGAACCCGGCCTAAGCCCGACATTTATTTTTGAAGCACGACTGAGGCCCGAAAGCCAATTCACGAAGTGAGTCAAGATATGCGCAACTGCGGGGTATTGGTGACGTAGCAAAGTAAACATGACCAAACAATTCACAATTCATTTTTTATTCAAAATTTAATCAAATCGATTGCTTTAAAAGTAACTGGCGACAAAAGTATCCATTGTTGCGATGCTGTTAATCTGCGTTTTTCATTTTAGCACTTCAAAGGAAACATTTAATCCTTGCCTGGTGCTAAATCTAGCGAAACCGTTCTGAAAACAAGTCAGAATCGCGTCAGTGATCTATCGCGTGCTAATTTCCTCACCGCTGTCGCCTTCTCAAAAAGAATGTGAGACTAATCCGAGGAGAGAACAAAGAACGCAGCTGTGTTTGCAATTCTAGAATCAGTTCAAAAAATATCACAATTCATTCACAGAAGTAACCGCAGTGACCACAACAAAATCTACGTCACAAACAAAAAAACTTTATTCTGAATATTATTTAAAAAATTTTCTATGGTGGCCCGAAATCGCCCCGAAACATTTTCACAAACTTTAGCCCGAATCCGGCGCGACTTAAAACCTCTGCACTAAGCTGTAGAATGACCGATGCCAGTCAGAGTTTTTTGCTTGTATGCAAGGGTGTAGTGCTAAAAAAATAATTGAAGGAACGCATCCAAAAACTACAGAACTTCAAACTTATTTTTAAATCAGTATTAATCATGGCCGTAGTCAAGGTCAAATTTTTACCGAGGCGAACATGTTCATTACGTTCCCGGTTACGTATGTTTTTTAATGTAGTTTTTGGAGACCTAACATCCTGCCCTTATTTAATCTACGCTGGTGGTTGCAACAGGGCAGCTTAACTCCTGCCTTTTTTAAAACAGCCGCACATTAAAAAATGATGTGATTGTGCGTTGCAAAAATGTTTTGTGGCAACATTACAGAACGTTCACCGAGGCAAGTGCCTCAATTGCCTCAATGTAGCTAGGGCCTAGTTAATGAAGTTTTCACTTTCATTACACCACAAACGAAAACATTAAAAACGTGTGGGAGCGCGTTCCCGCCCCACTCCACCCCTGGTTATACTTGCTAGAACTAGTTCCACAATATTTATGTGACAACTACGTTTTCGCTCACAGTAACAGCCTCTCGTCGACTTCCAACATCTTATTAAAATTTTAAGGACGTGTTGTTACGTAAACTCGCGTTTTCACATGATTTCTTTCCGTTTCTAGCAGAACGGCCGGAGCCTCAAACACACTGATCAAACTTAACTCAAACAATACTGAACGAAAACATAAACCTTTCCAAATCGCCAAACTGCATACGCTTTCATTTAACGTTCAGATTAAAAGGTACCTGGCGTTTAAATGTGAATTTAAACATGTCACTGAAACGATTTTACAAATTTTCTGGTTTAATCACATTTTCAAGTCTTGCGTTGATACGCCATTTCGAATCGTATACGTCATTTTGATTATGTAACAACTTGAGCCATCAGCTGTATAGTTTGCTTGAATCAGTTGAGGCTTTGGGGTTTTGACACAAAAGGCATTTCTGTGTTCCAAAGCGAGAACTAATAAAAAAAGTTAACGTAATATGTCAACAGGTACAGCAAAAATTTCTGCGAAAATCTTGAACCGGGACAGACTTATACCTTTCTTCAGTTGCACTAAGCGACAACACTGGATCACATTTGCTGTTCCCCCTCAAAACTCGAATGCACTCGCCAGTAAGTAGGTTCAGTATCCGGATCTTTCCATCAGCACAGCCGCTGATAATTCGCAGGAACAGAAGTTGAACACACAGCACTTCCCTGAAACACGAAAAAGACAAGAACCTAGAAAGTGGGAAACTGATTAACATCTTGCATGCCTCCAAGCTGGCAAACGTCCAGCGAACACGTGACTTAATGGAACAAAGCAAACTTCGCGACGACTTGCCTGGGATGTCGAAAAAACTTCAAGCATTTTCCGTTGGTTTTTGCGATCGTCCACGATCGCACGAAAGCGTCATTTCCTCCACTCACAACGAAATGAACGTCGATGTCCAGGCAATTTACTTCCGCGCGATGGCCACGCAACACCTAGTACACGATCGCAAATGATTTTTTGCTTGCCTGTTACGAGTTCAGCAGATTTTTTCAACGAACCTGTTTCAGTTTGCGAAGCTTCAGGTCCCAGACTTTAACGAGTCCTTTCTCACAGGACGAAACGATTACGCAGTCCAGTATTTTCACTGCAGTCACTGATACGTACTTGGAATGCTTAAAAGTGCACAAGCATTTTCCCGAACAAATGTCCCACGCTGAAAAAGGTTTCATTGAGTTTCGTACGTTACATTCTATTGAGTAATCAAAAACCTTTTTGTAGAAAATTAAGCAAAGCGACTGCGCTGAGCAATAAAGATCCACAGTGCAATAAGCACTTAACAACAGACTTTTCTAAAAAAAATAAATCAACTGTTTAGAGCTTGCATTAAAACCAGTGCGCCGTGTAAAGTCGCCAACATACCTCCAAAAATATGAAATAAGTTGGAAAAGCTACGTGTGTGCAACAAAACGAGTGAAAATATTAGCCAATTGCGAACTTGCTGCAGAAATGAATCAGACATCTAAGTTCGTTGCGTTTGCTTACATCATTCTTTTTCAATAAGCAGGCCATGTAATGCGCAGACAAATCGCATTCCTACCTTTGACTAGCCCGTCTTTTCCACCGGAAACCAGCACTTCACCGTGGCTATCCAGGCAAGAAACGGAATCGCGGTGCCCGTGCATTATTTTTCGACAACGGCTAAAACCAAGCTGCCAGCACCTTAACAAATGTACGATGCGTTAAATAGAAGTGCTTTTCAAAGAAACACCGCTAAAATTAAGCCTACTATTTCACCAACACAAAAATTGCACTTATTTACCAACCCAAAACGTAATTACAACGACAACGATTGATGAGATATGCAGCTCACCAAAGTGGTTAACCCGCCAATTTCAAAACGAGCTTGAATAAAGGCTGGTGGCGCTACCAGCTTACCGCTGTTAACACTGATGGCATCACAGCTTCATATTTCAGTTTTTCTTCAAGCATGGTTTTGATTTTGAACTTGTATTATTGTCCACGTTCGGTGTTGACCTCAACCTTTTGAATTTAATCCCCATGTTTTTCCCTGACACTCACAACTTTAAAGAGAGTGAACGTTTCATACTGAAAAATACTCTTTTATTTACGTTTGGTTGTCAAAAAGATTTAGCCTTGAAACTTAAGAGTTTAACCTCAAGTTAAACTTGGGTCCCGAACACGTAAAATTTTATGCATGTTGTCGGTACTGGTTTCACTCCAAATATGCGATCCTGGTCTTATTTTCAAGAGTTCTGTCTTTGCTTCGTTGCATCATGGACGGTGACGTTCAAAAAGCGTTATAGCACAAATTTTGCCGACCATATTCATATACGTTTACTGTGCAAGCGATTCATGCAAGCTTTCGTAAAATGATTCAAAACATATCAAAAATTCCGTGCAAGCATCGAAATTTCCTAAAGCAGAGTTGTAAATGGGCTTCATTTTGAAGCCCGAAATCACAAGCCTGAAACCGACATTTACTTTTGAAGCCCGGTTTAGGCCCGAAAGCCAAATTTGCCGAGTGAGTCAAGATATGCGCAACTACGGGATATCAAAAAATGTAGTGTGCGGGTATAGCTGCATGTACACGGTTTTATCACACTCAAAATAGCAACCACTTGACCATAACATTGGCTTAGACAAGCATAAACTTAGCTTGTTAGTCAACGATAATGCTTGCAGAATGTAATGTTTCTCAAGAAAAAAAGAAACTACCACGAAAATACACTATGGCGCTATAAATATAAAAGAAAATGTTTAGGATAGCCCTATAGGCATGAAAAGCCGGTTTGTAGGCTATCTTTTAGTAAAACAAGCCAAGAATCGCGTAAGCCGTGATTGATCTTTTCGAAGCAACGCCATCGCGTGCTCATTTTCTCACCGCTGTCGCCTTTTCAACAAAAGTGTGAGACTAGGTAATCCAACAGAGAACAAAAGAACGCAGCTGCGTTTGCAAATTGAATTAGCTGAAGAAAAATCACAATAACTTCACTCACGAAAGTCACTCCGGTGAGCACAACAAATCGACCTCAAGAACGACAAAAATCGCTACTCTGAATGCAGTTTTTTTTAAGGAAAATGTTAGGTACCCGGTATGGACCTGTAGGGACCCGATTTCTCTGATTCTAGGGACCCGATTTTCTCTGATTTTAGGGACCCGATGATGATTTTCTCTGATTCTAGGGACCCGATTTTCAATTCTAGGGACCGAATCGGGTCCCTAAAGCACTTTAAAAAAAACCCTGCTGAATGTTATAAAAAAGTTTTGTATGCAGGCCCGAAATATTTTGACAATCTTAAGCTGGAACCCGCCACGAACCGAAAACCCCGGCCAGACTTACAACTCTGTCCTGAAGTCAATGCGTAAAATCACATTAGCAAATGAAGGACACCTGATAGCAGTATCATATCCGCCGCTGAAAATGAATTCACTGCCTTTGGTGTCTTTGTTAACATGGAGCGACGTTATTGAAGCTGGATGTCCTTTTATAGGTTTAAACAGAGGCTGGCCTGAAAGAGAACACATATGCATAAAGTCGCAACTGTTAAAAGAATGATGTTACACGAAGCAATACATGCAAAGTATCGCTCAAGACATATAAAATAAACGAGTTACAAATACAAAAAGAATAAAAACAAATCAACGTTTTCGAAAGAAAACTATAAATTAACAAGACAAATTAAAAACGTTGTTGCATCTAACACGCATTAACAAGTTTTTTCGCTTACATGGCTTTGAAAAACATACAATTCCATCCTGTTATAAATGCGAAATTGTTTGATAAACAGTTCACTTACCCAGATTTGCGTCAAATGAACTACTATTATTGGAAAGGGCAGCAGGGATTCTTTTGTTTATTCGAAAATACTAACGAGGTCAGATTAATGCCTGAACTTATCATTAGTTTATTTCCTCAACCGTGGGCTACGAGACAAAAAACAAATATAAAAACGGAACGACGGTTATGCGACAAATTTAATTGACATGCAAATGATCAATCACAACATACAAAAAATGAAACCGAAGGACTAGAGTTTCTCATGTCCATCTAGAAAACCGGGTGTTCCGACGGTAACAAACATGTCTGGTTAAACAGGAACACAGATGGGTTCCTGGGTAAATTTGGATGCCTGCATAGAAAAACTTAAAACTTAGGAAACTAACCAGTTAACCGCTGAACACAAGAGGACACTTTCACCTATAAGAATTTTGTAGCCTTGGCCATGGGCGTCGTAACGGGGCAGGAGGAGGCCTTGACCCCTCCCTGGATTTTGAAAATTTCAGCAAGAAAAGGTTATTTTCTTAGTTTCGAGTGGGGAAAACAAATTTCACCAGTTTTGGTCCCCCCCAGAAAAAGTTTGGAAAAATCTCATAGTGCCCCCCCCCAGAAAAAATTCTTCCCACGCCCATAGCCTTGGCAAAGCTGTAGTAGCCATCGATAATGCGTTCACTGTGACCCACACCACTGTACTTCCGTGGGGTTCACAACTGTGCAAATGCCAAACTTCACGTGGGTGGCTAAGGAACAATCTAAGGAATTAAAGTAAGAAACGCAGTGGACAGTGAATTCCAAAGTTTGGAACCTTCGTGAAAAAATTAATACCGAAAGATTAGGTTTTGTATCGGTGTAGTTGCACATTGTGATAAAGACGCACAAAATAGTCGGAAATATTTTTAAAAAACTTTCGAGCGAGTCAAGAAAGGTAAGGGTGAGGACCAACAAGCGTGTTACGAAAATCAAAAAGAATGTGAAACTGGCGATAGTTATGTAGTAGCGTTTGATATAACTCATTCAAGACATTCTTACGTGATGTGACCCTGATGCAGCAAAGGATAAACTTTGCAGCAGCAGTATGAACGTTTTTGAAAAGTTCGGTGCCAGCAACAGAACAGTTATAATGAACAATATCTACATCAGTGGTTCTTAACCGGGGCGGAGGCGTCGATAAATTCCAAGGAGGAGCGAACCCGCCCTGCAACATGGAAAGTTTGATCAATGAATTTTACCAATAAATACACTTGTTTTTAGAGCATATTTAAAGTCAGGGGGGGCTTGAAACAAAGGAAAATCGCTTGAGGGAGGCGTGGTAGAAAAAAGGTTAAGAACCACTGATCAACATATTCCAGGATGGGAAGAGCATAAGCGCGAAAACGCATTAGAAGTTGATGCTTGGGTAAAAAGTATTCAATTTTCTTTGATGCATTAGTCATTGTGATTGCTTTGTGATACAGTGTTGAAATGTGCAAACACCAAGTCAGAGACGGAAAGGATATAAATTCCACATGTTTGTGGGAAAAAACTTGGGTTAACACCTGACCACTAACATGAAATAGAGGGTGAAGATGTGGTTCGGTTGAAATAGTAAGAACGTGTGTTTTTGCAGCGTTGAAAGGTACACTGCCCCAATCAGACCACAACTCCAACTGATTCAGATGCTTAGATAGAATGAGAAGTGAGAAGTACCAGGGTTATGAGAAGTATCAGGAGCTATGAAAAAACATGTATGGCATTGTGCGCAAGTAACGAAATGTGAAACTTGATGCCAAAAGAAGTAATGTACCAAGCACGAAACCTTGAGGCAGGCCACAACCAGTATGCATTATGTTAGATCGGGAGCTTCCTAGACGTACAATCTGCGACCTATATGGTAAATATGGCTGTGTAAGCCATATTTACCACATAGGTCTCTCTAAAGAGAAAGTGACCCAGAGCTGCTGGCATCAGTTAAGAACAGCTGAGTAAATAACGTTGCTACAAAGTGGCATTGCTGAAAGGCTTTGAAATATCCAAAACCACCACATAACGGAAAAATAAGTGTAAGTAGCCACGACCAATGAGACAACACTTTTTAAAACACCACGAAAACAACTTCTGTCGAAGGAACGCAAGTGATCGGTGCCTTGTGATACTACAATGAAGTTGGAGCATTTTTCATATAAAACTGTAAATTTGCAACTTTTTTCTCATACCGTTTTGTCATTTCATTGCAAAATTACCGCAACGTGGAATTTGTCACCAAAATCAAAGTTTCGAAGCAACTTGTTGCAACTGCCCCTATAAACGACCATGGCGCCCTCTTGAAATAACGCGCCTTTTCTTTGTTTCTAAGGACATGTCACAGGGGAATCCACCAGCCTGTACATTTCTTGGGCAGAAGCGAAATAATCATAAAATCAGGACAAACAGGGTAATTCCAGCCAGGAAAAAACGGATGACTTTTTTTCTCTTTCCTTTCACTAAATAATTATAGCAAGTATTGTATCCTACTGGTCAATCAATAAAGTCGTCAAGCAATGTAATGGTCTCGGATGGGCATTGAATTATTCCTGAGAAATTGTATAACTACGGATGTATTAAAAAACGTTCACGTTTCGTAATGTATATTTTTTCACATTTCATAATGTATACCCCCATTTTTGACTGCTCCCCAAACGCCAAGTCTGTATACGACACTGACAGAGAACCTAAAATTTTTCGGTGATTTTTTGGTCATAGCCTGAATTTTTTTGAAATGATCGAAAAACATTATGTCAATTTGGTCATAATGTCCGCAAATATAAACTAGTGAATACTGTTACGGCAAGTTTTAATACTATTATGGGACAAATGACCGAAATGTCTCACCGAAAAAATACAGTAGAGAATCACTGGAAAACACGGTAAATGTGTATGTAGGCAGAGAGGACAACCAGCACACTGTTGCGAAAGCCTTTATTTTTCAACTGACTCAATTAACTCTTAAGCTTCAATGTCCGGGGTTCATGTGCCTTTATCACGCAAGTGAGATAACCATGACGGCAGTGAAAAATGGGAATATAAAGCCAGTGTTCCCTCTAAGAAAATTCTACACTGAGCAAATGTTCGTTTTGTTGCGCACTAAACGCATGCATCTGCGCAATCATGCACACACACAAACAGTGATGCGTTCCCAGCGTTGAAAGAGCTATGCGATGCATATATACAGTATTAAATTTAGAATGTTGGAAGCGCGCGAGAATGAGATAGCACTGGGCAAAAGTCTGGCGGTACTGCGCAAATGCGCACGTTAGAGGGAGCTCAAGTTCAAGTTTTCTGGCTGTAGTTTGGACGAAACTCTGAGCACAAGCAGTTAAGCACCATAACCGTCTCCGTTGTATTCAATCTTGCATTCTTCATACTTGAAGATCGAAATTTATTCGACACTATTCCGCTTTTATAGTTAAGGCGAAATGGTGTTCACCCAAGAAGGACTAAGGTAAGAACATATCGTACTAATGAATTTTGTTCAACGGGTATAAAAGCATGCGTTTCATTTTCAAGCCATCTGCAAAGACAAATTACACGATAATAAAGAAAGCAATATGCAGAACGAAGTTTAGTTACACAATACACCGGTTGCATTAACCGAACTGAAAGACTCATATTTAACGCAAACCAAAACCCATGCATTTTTTCACCCGGTACACACTCCTATATTAATTTACCAGTGCTGATGCTTAATATATTGACGTCTCGATTTGAATTGCTTGTGACAATGGCACTCCCATTCGAGTAATGAACACACCGTTTTGAATCTCTCCTGAAAAAAAAACAAACAAAAAATACTTTCAGTACGAAACAATGTCGATATACGACGGTCAGCGGTTTGGCTATGACACCAGCTTACTCGTGATCCAAAACAAGCACATTGTAGGCTCCACAAAATACGTTTCTTTCTTCAACTTCACGCATCTCACAAGCATCTGCAAGGGTAACTGTTATCACGAATCAACAATCAACAGCAAACAAATAAATCTACGTGTTTGCTAAAACGTATCAGATTCCAATTATAAAACGAGGGGTGCACTGAGAAAAATTAAATCCATCAAAATTAGAAACGTTTTTAGTTAAAAACATTGCGTTAAAGATCATTTGTATAAGTGTACAAGTTAATGTCCAAGACTGATCAACACTTCTGCTTTATAGTGCCACCAGGACCTGTGGTTTCAATAATCAACGCCAAACGTGATATTAAATAACAATTACGAATCTTCTCACACCATCAGAATAAACACAACAAAAGTAATCTAAAAAATAACAAACACATGTCATTCACAGCATGTTACCATAGTTTTGTTTATAAAAACACACTAATACACAAAAACAGCAAAAGACACACCAACCTTGTGACTGACTGTGCCAATTTTCACTTGGTACAGCAATTAGCTTTTTGCTGGCATACGACGGATGCGCTTGCTTAGCAGAAGCTCCCTGTTTCAAAGAAATTGTCAATTTTAAGTATATACCATGTGTTGCGGGTATTACCACTTGAGATTAGCAACATATAATTTAATGCAGAAAAGCTGTTTGCTACTGTAGTTTGGATAGCACAGGCGATACTTGAAAACTTGTAAAAAGTAGCTAAGTGTAACCATGGCGATCCTTATAAGATATTATTCTTTAGATTAACTTCCACTATACATGTTCTTAATGCTTCTGCGAAAATACTCTGATGTGGAAAAAGTAGAAAAAATCACGCATCAGCACCTGCATTATCATGGCTTCTTCACTCATGTATTGCCTCGTCAGACTTTCCAAAAAAATTTGTTTTATCAAATAATTCCAACGCTTGCACACTAGTCTCATCCGCAAAAGGTATCTTTCATCCACATACCCTGGCAGTGAAAAGCACAGTGTGGCATGTTTGATCCACAAATGTGGTGTGCCTAAGCACACTGATTACATACGCACACAATCGGCTAAGGCAAAAAATGTGTCCTTTGTCAAAATGCAACGAAGTGTGAAAACTTATATGAAACAGAAAAACAAAGATTTTGCATAGTCCATCATTCTTGCAAAATTTTCTACACTTTATTAGGTTCAAGTTTGCAGGCGTATCTGAAATATGCGTTCGTTTGGCAATGTGACGGAAAACAGCTTTGAATGCTTTTCGAAAATGCAAATCTGTAGCAAAATTCAACATCAATCATTTTATGACTTTCGGATAAAACCCAGCGCAGATAGCAAACCAACATTTATACGAGACCAATGTTACCATTGTGCGAGAACCACACCAACAAAAAAAGTATGTCGAGCGTGGATATTATAAGTTTCAGCACTGAATTCGCGATGGTTGTTCAGCAAAAAAATCGAATTGTGTTTTCCAATTTATTCCGAAAACGCGGAGAATTGTCCTTTATCATCAGATGATTGGTACATGGCTATTTTTGTGTAACGGTTAAAAGACTGAGAGAAGTCAAATGAAGATAAAAGTACAATGAAATTTCAGACGAGCTACATGCTCCAAGCCAATACAATTACTATACGATTAAAAATCAAAGAAATTACAGAAGTTTATACCTTCACAGCCCCACTGCACGTAAGAGAAATAACCCTGCGTGCATACAGATAGAAAGAGTGAGCAACACAAATTTCCGTCGAATAAAACCAAAAACGCCGCTTCGCATTTCCAAAACAACCACCATCGTTAAGCAAGCACCACCAGCCTTCATTTTTGCAACTGGTGTCCTGTTTTTGACGGATAATGCTTTAGTATAAAGAATGAGTTTTGGCGTAAATTTGGGATTTATCAGTGAAGTTTTTTGAAAATTTGAAGATTTGCGGAATTTTGACGCGATATGGTAATTTGAACCAGTGAGGACATTTTTTAGTCACTACCTGCAAATTGGAAAGATTTTGGGAAAAACACTTGGGGGAATCTATTTGGTTTGCATTGCATTTACAAATATGCTTCACACTCGGATTACTGTTTAACCCACCAACAATGAAAAACCTAGCGACCCGTTTGTCATCAGGTATCTGTACAACCAAAAGAGTTATGGAGTATAGGAATCTTATCTTGTGTTACCTCAACACAACACACAAATATGGAAGTAGGTCTTTTGTGAACATCTGTTACTCTATTGTATGTTACCTCTGGAGTTCCATACAATATTTGCAAACGCAATGCAAACCAAATAGATTCCCACAAGTCACAAGCACACAAGTTTTTTCTCTTTCAGCGGTTGTCCAAGAAACTTGAGAATATATTTCCACCATTTCGAAGACAAGTACTAGCATCTAGCCCATCTTTTGATGTTCTACAGTAACCAGTGCTCTCACTTTTAGGGATTTTGTCCTTAACTTGGAACTTTCGACCCTTTTTAGGGATTTTCGGAAAAGTATGAAAATAACTGTTTCAGTTTATTTTGGAAATCATATTTGGTTCTACTTTTAACATTTATCATAGCACTCCGATTTTTCCCGCTCCACTGGTGCGAGAGGTGGGGGGCAAGTGCACACCCCAAGAGTTTTGAGTTGGTGAAAATCCGGGGGCAAAATCCGTGGAAATATGAGCAAAATCTCTGAAAACCTTCACAAAAGCCCTGAAAATCTGAGCAAGCTCCTGAAAATATCAGCAAAAATGGCGCCCAAAATAACATTAACAGCTTTTGTTTGGAGGTCGCTTTTCATGGTTTTTTTTCGGGCAAATTTGGGAGAATTCGGGCAAAAATCCTTCGCACCCCCAAAAATTTGCCTGCTCCTATACCTATGTGCTGTTGTACCACTACAGTTTTAGGGATTTTTTGGTACTGTACTAGGGATTTTTGGACTTGCATTTGTGAGAGCCCTGACAGTAACGTAACAAGCACGCGCTCGCCCATCTCTGATGATAGCAGCTTCATGGGCTAGGCTAGCTGTGCTTGTTACTGTAGTCTGTGCACTTTCTCTTAATCTTGCTTGTCTTTTTCATCATTTCATCTGTAAGCTTTTGCTTGCAATTTACGGGTCTGAAGATGCGTCACTGATGCGAATCGATTTCCCAGCAAATCAATTAGCGATCAGATTCGACTGTGTCGCCCTTGTGGCGTCTTGTTACTGGAACAACGCAAGGAATGAATATTTGAGCTGTGGAAGGGAACCAACATGCACATCGCTTTGGTACGTAGTACTTACGCTTTATTGTTTGTTGACGGAAAATTAGTGCGCTGTTGCAGTTCGCCAACAGGCGTTGAAGTTGCAATTGGATGGCAGTTGGGCATTTGAACTGCGTGCTTGATTTACTCAAAGGATAGAGCTACAAATAAATACGCTAAAAGTTTTTTTCTGACTGCAATCTTGCAGCATGCGTTACCGGCCTGGATCATTTTTTGTTCGTCTAACATACGCCACAAAAACTTCCCAACGTTGTCTTTTTTTGAAAAAATTCATTCGATTCTTTGCTAAATAACGTCATTGCCTGCGAGCGTTTTTGCAACTAAGCTCTCTTGGATAAATGTGCTGAACGCATGTATTTAGAAATGGAAAGAGTACATTAAAATTTTTGACATGCAATTGTTTGCAATTCTTTTTGATCCAATCAGGGATATCTAGAAACTTTTTCTAGAAACATTTTCTAGATGTCCTTGGACCCAATGCAGACATTTATGATCAATATCAGCATCAGAAACCGTAGCCAAACTTCAAATTGGCAAAACCCTTATATTCGTCTTGGTATCAGCAGAAAAAAACAGATATATTCACTTGTGGTTTGTTTACATGTATGCCCCAAATAAAAATTCTTACAGCTACGTCTTAATGTAAAAAAATCCAGATCAGAAATGCACGTGTTGAAGCTCACCTACATCATTCTCAATACTAATCAAGGGTAAATGAGCGCACAAACAAGCAAACAAGCAAAGCCATACATAAAACAGAAGTCTCACCAAGAATTTTTTTGATGAGATGAACTGGAAGTTTTGCAGCTTGACTCTTGCTTGTAGTTTTTAAAAACAGACTACTGTCAACTTGGTTCACAGAGTCGTTGCTTGATGCACTGCTAAAAAAGATGGAAGAAGGTTAGCACACATTAAATAGTTTTGCCATACAGCCATGCCTAAAAAGTTGAATTACACCAGAGCTTATTATTCTCCGAATTACTAATGACAATTAAATATTCCTGGTGCAAATTAAATATTTTGGTAGGCAGTTTTTCATCAGTCAAACTAAATTTAGTCAGATTCAGTGAATGACTTGTTATCAAAAACTTATATTCACGTCCTGTACCACTGAAAAAAGAAGTACATAATTATAAAAATAAGTAAAAGTACTATTGAGCAAAATAAAATATATAATTATAAAAATAAATATAAGTACTAGTGAGAAAAAAATAAAAAATATAATTGTATGGGGCGGCAATAGCTCAGTGGTAAAGTGTCCGTCTATCAATTGGAATGTTGGGTGTTCGTTTCACGTTCCACGCCCACAGAGTGAATAGCCGTAGCGCTCCTTGGGCAAAAGTGTTCACCCCAGCTGCCAAGAAGCAAAATTCGGGCTTTGACCTGCCGCCAATTGCCATTAACAAAAATACCAGTAATTATATCCAATTTTTATATTTTTCAACCAGGCTGGGTGTTGTTTCAGGTCTAAATTTTGATATAGGCTGTTGGAGTGGATCAAGAACTGAGCGCTACATTCAATTTGTTGCAAGTTAAACAACATTGTTTACGTTTTCTTATGAAACATGCACAGTTTGCATGCAGTGTTTGACATTATATCAAATGCTGCATACACTGAAAAACTAAAACAGACTTATGAAACCTTATCTGAGTTGCATTTTCATTTCGTTTGAGTTGACCTTTGTGGTATGATACAAAAGGTGATTGGAAAGCACTGGACGACGAACTAGAATCACCTATAAAAAGAAAAAATGGTTGACATTGGCTATACTTGAGTCATGGAGTCTTGAAGCTTGGCATAGGTTCACACAGGGCCGGCCCTAGCAGATGCGGGGCCCAGTGCAAGACCTGGGCGCGGGGCCCAATGCAAGACTTAGGCGCGGGGCCCCTCTGAGCAGTGATTTCATGACGTCATGTGTTCAGTCAACCGTGTTACGATCGTGGTAGAGCGCAGATATACAGTAAAGCACTAACACTAGAATTGAGCACGTTTGCTAACGTTCAAGAGCAAATTTTCTAGTTCTGACGAGAGCGTTCTTTGTTAACAATGAAATTTCAAAATTTTCTAGTTCTGACGAGAGCGTTCTTTGTTAACAATGAAATTTCAATGGCGTTTCTACTGAATTCTGAAGTGCAAGGTGTATTTGGCACAAATGAACAATCTACCCAAACACCATGGCGCGGGGCCCAATGCACCTGCATCGGCTTAAGGCCGGCCCTGGGTTCACAGACATGTTTTGTAACCTGTTCTGGCAGTAATTTAAGGCAGTAATTAATGCTTACAGACTCATGAACAAATTTGATCATTGCTATATCTCGATAGTGTTAGTCTCAGTAAGTTTCGAGGTCGATTGTGAAAAGATGATACCTAATGCGTAAGATCGCATTTTCTAGATTTTGTCATAACCAATTTGTTTATGATACTGGTAGCGTCTATTCCACATAGACATTCATGCTCTATACTCTTTGGTATCAGGCTGTTCAGCTTGTTTTAAGTTTAGAAAATGACCATTCTCCACTGCTGTTGGTCATCATGAGAGTTAAATAAGTGCGCAAATCATATTTGCCACATTTGTTAAAAAAAGACTCCAGGTACACTACACAATGTTTAATGAATAGATTCCAAATCCAGGGCTACCAATGAGATTTCTTGAAAAAAAAGTATAGATTCACCAAAAAAATCAGATTTGAGCAGAAAATCCTACGTAGACATGAAAGTAGGGCAATCTTTCTAATATCTACCATGCCTGAGCATCTTAAAGTTTCAAAACGTCCTAGTGAATATATACTGTAACTTTGCTGTCTCCGGAATTATTATAGGCCTATCGCAGTAACATGGACCTGTTTGCATTTCTGAAGGTGATCTGACAGAATTTACAATAATTAAATCTTTACTCCCTAACCTTTGAGATTTGGATATTTCAACCACTCCTCCTTGAAATTGCTGTACGTTCGTGCCACTTAATATTTTTCTTTAGGCTTGCTTCATTAGTATCTCTGTCACTTGCACTCACTGCGCTTTACAAATATTTTCAACTTATACGGTGTCAGTAGCTTGTTTATCAGTTATGCTGAAGACTAATATAACTTGTTAAAACAAGATAAAGAAAGATGAGGCTAGAAATAAATTGATCATACCCTATCTTAAGTCACCGCTATACGTTGTTAATTCCTAAAAACACCAGATCTCCTGATGAAAAACCCAGATACCCAGAAAGGTAATGAAAGCCCCAGATCTGGGGGCAAAACCCCAGGTTTGGCACCACTGGCAAATTAATTTGAATCGAAAGTACCAAAAAGGTAACGCAATTTATAGAACAGGTCAATGTGATGTAATAATATTTTTTAATGCCATTCATAACAATAAAATCAGGCAATATCTTCAAATTACTGCAATTACTTCGCATTACTTAGGTGGTACCATAATGTTGCAAATAACTGTAAAATGCTTTAATTTTCAAATCACAGTAATCTACTGTAAAAGCATTGAATTGAAAACATTCGTTTAATTGCTTATGACAAATTAAGCAAAATAATGACTTCTTGGACTGAAATTCTATACAAATAAACAAGGGTGGATATTAGGGGAGGCAAACGAGGCGGTCGCCTCTGGCTCCCGTCTTTCACAGATGCCAGTAAGGTCCCACTCTTTGAGAGTTTCCCACTTAGTTTTTACATTGTATTGTTAAAAAGATCATTAATCACTCTTTCTAGAGCCACATTTGAGCTCTGAAGAAAGTCATATGTAACTTTAATGTGTAGTTAAAGAACAATTTAAAATCAAATGACTTAAAACAGTGTGAAATTGACTTTCAAGCAGGAGCAAAATCCCAGACAAAATGAAAAATGTAACTTGCTTTCAGCGAATAAAGTTTCTGTATAGCATGTGTGAAATATAGGCCACCTTTCTGAGAGTTTGTCTCGGGCACTTAAATTCTAATATCACCCTTGCATAATAAAGAAGAAATTTAGCACAAAGGACCGCAGGGCTCCCAAAAGTGCGGGGCCTGTAGCAATTGCTACTATTGTTAATCCGGCACTGCATCTATGTGGTTACCAGGGATAACTATCATTGTTGTTGCATCTACACAGGTGAATTAGCGTGGAATTCCCTGGTGCCATGAATGTTTGTAAAACACAACAACCTTCTTTCTAGACCCGCCTCGATATTGCACCGTGCTCTTGCAAGTGCAATTTGACCCTCTGCAACTCTGTTAAGTGATCATTGTGGATCGTTTCTCGCAATTGTTTCTGCGAAGCTTTGGATAAACTCTAGTACAAATGTACCGTACTAGGTATTGCATCGAGAGTAGGTTGTGTGAGCACTTTCAAAAGTCATAGCAGTCAGCAGAGACTTATCCTTTTGAAGTTGAACTTTACACCAACATTGTCGTCACGAACACTGTTCTGAAATGCTAGTAGTGCAGACAAACATCAACTTTCAGCCAAAAAAACCACTCATTTATGGTCCTGAGTTTTGACATTGAAGATTTGGGTCTCTGCCTTGAGCCTCTTTTGAATGTTTTCAACTAAGACTTGGTCATAAAATTTGAACCAAGTAGGCCTCTCAAAGCCAGAGGTCTCAACACTGTCAAACATCACACCTCCTGTGTGTATGCAATTGTTCATGCAAGATATTACTACATTCAGCACTGCTTTACAGGGGCGTGTTGAGATAGCAATTTTTTGCTATTTTTTGCATTCATGTCTACAGTGAACTACAATGCTACAAGTGTAAAAAAGATTTACCTTGGTCAGAATAACTTTCCAAATGTTTTTGCTTGTAGTATAACAACAAAAGCAGTTTATGAACTTCGTGTAATATCTGAGAGTTTTGAAGGATTTTGATGATTGATGACAGGATAATGAGTTGATTTTTTTGAGAGATAGAATCAAAAAATGCAAGAAAGATAGACATCTGATCTGTAAATACAAGGCAAACAGATTTCACAAACGCACAAACGTTTTCAAACAAACAATTAACGATTATGCACCAAATCTTAGTCAAACGTTTCTACTTATGCTCTCTTCACCAAACAACTACACTGGTTACCGTTTGTGATGTATGATTAACAATGCAAAGTATGAAAATAAAAAATACAGTCTATATTTTACATAATCCATGTGTTGAATTTCTAGGTCATAAATAGCAATTAAATGATAGTAACAGCAATGTGATACATAAATTTTTATTTTATTTACATGTTTGCTTCACACACGAGGCCCATATCATATTATTTGAAAGAACACAAGGTGAAGATGTTGTGATTGGAAAGCCCGAGCGGCAAGTGCACAAAGCTTCACACTGTGGCAGCAAGCAACAATAAAGATCATGCGCCGCAATCACTCTGTTATTGCTTGTTTGTGCCACATGTATATTTGTGTTGTTCTTCGTGCACATCCCGTTCATGGTGAATCGCACATTCAATGCAACACCAACGGAGAGGTTGCACCAAAGACATGCTTATACACAATGCACCACAGGGTAGGGGTTAGTTGGTAAGATCAGGCAACACTGCAATACTAAGGAGAAACAATCACTGAAACAAGGCACCACTTAACTATGATCATCATACAGAAGTATTACACAACGGAAGAAAATGGAGATTTGCAAAAAACATTAGACAACTGAAGTGAGCAGGCATAAAATTAGGATGAAGATGCTCATTGTTTAACAAAAGCATACAAATTGTTTATAAAATGAAATCTAACAAAGTTTTTTCAAACGGTTTATTTTTTACACCTATCTACTTTAACAGCTAGATAATACATAATGTTCTACATCAGGGATGTTCACCATGCAACATTGCCAGGCAATATGCACATAACCGATTGTTGCACGGGCCACAGCTACATGGTTGTTCCACAGGTCACAGCTGCATGTGTCATACTCTGCAGGGTAGACAATTAATTCACTGGCCACCCTTAGAAGATTGGTATCACCCTTTTAAAATCTGGACCTTTCCACAGGCCACAAAACTTCAGCTCCTGGGATACTTTTGGCCCGCAGGCCAGGAGTTGCACACCCCTGTTCTACATGATGTTTTCAAAGCAAGAAACATAAAATATTTTGAAATACTCACTTTGTACCTTCGTGCAAGTTGTGCAGTGACATACTTAAACTATGTCTGTACTTACTTTTCAAAATTAAATTTGGTATGGTATCACCGGCATGGCTGTACCCATTCAGGCTTGACTTAGCTTGTGAAAAGGAAGTTACAAAATCTTCTTGTTTGGTTGCTGATACAATATGAAGCAACTTTTCCATGAGGCGCATGTCATCTACTCTGCAAACAAAAACCAGGTACATTTGGAACTTGTCATTTTCACATTTTGGACAAAGCATGTACTTGAATAAGAGAGTTGGTTATGTGTAGTCAGTATATATAGCATACACTACTGCAAATATCTGCAAACACTAAATGTGAATTATAAAATCATTTTAGAAACCACATCTTAATATATGCTTAATTCTTAAACCTGCACAAGATGACTTGAATTTCATGTTCCACCACAAACACTATACAGAGTTGATTTTTAGGAAAGGTTGTCAAGAAAAGATTGTATTTACATAACATACAATCTCCTATGGCTAAATACTTAAACAAAAGCTTTTGCTGCCTATCAGGTTTCAATTGAAAAAAATACATTTCTTGGTATTTCAAATCAAACGTTAAGCGTATGGCAATGTATTGCATACCTGTATCGGTAGAGAATTTTTATTTCACTGTGTTAAGCATACATGAAAAGCAGTAATGATTAGCTGAACACCAAATGATTGAATTAATTCAATTTAAACACTTTGCCTTGGGTAAACTATGACAAAAGTCAATTATTTTTATCCTTGTCCACTTCATTGCATTCACACCTAAACACAAGCCTTGCAGAGCTATAAAGCTATTCCACAAAAGCAAATTGGCTCATAAACAACAGTATCATCTACCTTACGAAATATTTTGACAGCAATCAATCATGCACTATCATGGCTACAGAGTATATTTTGCCTACTGAGTAGACAGCATTAGCTCTTACTCAAATATTAAAAAACAATTAAGGCTTTTGGTCAAAGATACACTTACACTTAATATTTATTCCGATATGTCACAATCGGCTAAGTTTTACTGTTTAAGAAAACACATGAGAAGCTGTTGTTTTATAAACAAAACCTGGTTTCATACCGTTTTAGGAGAGAGATAAGAAGTTCTCTTGCACAAGAATAATCTGCATGCAGTAACCATTCATGAAAAGATGAAAGCATTATCTCAAAATCCCATGCCTTTCTCTTTTCAAGAGCAATGTCATTTTCCATGGTTGCCACCAGAACAAACAGCGTCGATAGAAATCTAGCAAGTTTTAATGGGAAGTTTCAAGATTCGTACTACCTTTATATGTATTAACACTTTTGAAAAGGAAAAAAAATGATTAATTTCTAATATTATAGAGAAGCAACTTGATTGTGTAGCTTAATATTGATTTATGAAAATTTTCCCTACATAGTACTAATTACAGATGAAACAAGTCACTATGATACTACAATAAACAACAATTTGCATTTCTTTTGGTTTTATCAAGATGTTTCATGAAATAAAACCCTGACAAGCTAAAGCACACAAAGGAACTCAAAACAACCTACATAAACTCTTTCACTGAGATTACAAAATGAATAAATTATGGCTCAGCAGATTATGTATGACAACAATTCCACAAACAATGTATTATATTAGTACCAAACCATAGTTTAACAAAAATCAGTTTCCTAATGCCTTTGACTTCCAAGGAGATATGGACACTTCATGTTTCTTCATTCATTAGTTTTTAAAGGTGCTAAAATCTTTGACACTGCTATATAATTTTCTATTAATCATAGGTCCGCTACAACTTTAAGCTCATGGCACATTCTTAATACTTAGATCTATTACTATGAAGTGTGAATTATAGCAACAGTTGAGAACTTCAAAATCTTTGAAATGGAAACCTCCAATCTTCATGCAATACTACATTTGCATAGACATGACATGTGTCAATTTTATGTTGTGCAGATCTGATATTGATATACTACATACCTTCTCTTTCATATAACCTTGCTGTTCATATACTCAGTCTTCCATGGTTTGAAGATGTGATATGAATTGAATAACTCATTTTGTCTCCTATGCTACAGACATCACTATATCCACCAACTGTTTTGTGTTACATTTTTAACTTAACTGAACAACGACTGACTTGATAATTAAGCTTTGTGAAAGTTTGTGTCATATACTAGTTGACATTGTTGGAGGCAGTACAGTAAGTAAAAAATGATGGCCAACAATCTTGAAGCATAAGAATGATCTTAGATGTCTTGAATGAATAATTTGTGCTATTCTAATTGCATAGCTTGTTCCAATCAACTCAGTACCACATACTAACTACTCAGCCTATAGGGCTACACATTGCCAAATGAATCATATACTTGTAAAAGTAATGAATAAAATGATTTATATCAGTTGATTATTCAGAAAATTCAATCAATGAAGTGCTAAATGTAGTTGAAACAACGTACAAAAGTATAAAAATAAATGAAAAGTAAATTCAATCTCCAAGTCCAAATAGCACCGTTTCAACTTCTGTGGCCTTGTCAGGAAAGGGTATAACTTGACTTATGCTAAGCCAACTACCATTAAGTAGTGTTAAAATTGTCTGGAAGTTATGGCAACTAAACCACTTCGTATCAAGTTAGACAAACAGTGATGACACCATGACTGTCTTGGCACAGCATAATATCAACCAAGAGCTGGATCAATACAGCACAATATCAAAAAAGCTTTTCCATTTTAAAACAACATGGAACAAAAATACAAGAACACTGACAACAACTAATAAGTATTAATCCATCTTAAGCCATATTTTATTATGAGACACAAGGTAGAAACAAATAGTCTAATTTAATATTTTAGCAAAACAATTCAAAATTTCAAGAAGTGAACCCCCCAATTGTGTTTATTGCGATACTTTTTGATTAACATTTTGGGCAATTGTTGCTTACTTTTAAATAAAACCACATTAGTGCAGCATGTCAAGCAGGCAGCCAGTATTACTAGTAAACAGGCTAGGTATGATCCATGGTATGACCTTATCACATCAAGCTTGCACCCAAGCCAAATGTTGGCAGCATTCAGTATGACTACCATCAAAGACAAGCACTGGCCCAACCACTGTTCTTTTCTGTGGTTGTCAATGGTGTCAATAAGTTTTTCGCAAGATTGTTCTCTCGTCATGCAGGGAAGATTCAAAATGTTGATAATGGATAATACTTAAATAATGATTTTTTTAAACAATAGCTGACAATCTTCCATGGCAAACTAGTTGAAAATCACAGCCTTATTAGAATTGAGCATTTCTGTGTGTGCAATATTTTTTATAAGAAGAAACTGCATGCAATAATTTTCGTACTTTTTCTCCACGACAAATCTCATCTTTCACAACAAATTACGGAAGTGGCATAAAGATGGGGACAATTTTTTGATGTCATGTGCCAAAATTTTGATTGTCATCTTATGTGTGAGTATTTGTTGAAAAAGGCTTTCAATTCCAATATACTGCAGTGCCTACGATAAAGTAGTGCATTTTAACGGTACCTTGTAAAAACGGATATCCGTCAGTAGCGGATCTTGGTTGCATATATATAATGATATAACTAGAGTCACAAAAATGATATGTTATGGTGAGCAATGACACAACAACAATAGTAAAAATAATATTTGTTGTTAGCCTAAGCCTAATTTTAGCAACCATCATTCTTACACTAAGATTATTCCATTGTTGACAACAACGTCCAGTGGGACCCAATTTTACATTGGAACAGTTGTGAAAATACAATATAAAATATTGAAACATCGTAACTTTTTAGCATTACATGTTTGGGGAAAGGTTGTATCAAATTGCAATGACAAATTATATTTTCTATTATCTTGGCTTTTATTTATTGTGTAACAGAATATTTTCCCACTCTAGTTATGTCATCACACATCTATTGACAACATCCGTGCTAACGGACATCCATTTTTTGCATTGTACCCATTAGCCTAGACAATGCCACTGCATTAGCTTAGGAGCCACAGCCACTTGCCTGCTACTGTTTTTGTGTGTACAGCAGCAGAACCCCTGAGGGAAAAGGGACGATTGCTGAGAAGTTCCAAAGTGAGCCTAGCCGAGCGTTGCAGTCATGTCTGAGATGCTCAGACATCAGTAGACTAGATCACACTTTGCTTAAAATCTGCATCAGTTACTGTTGGTTCCATGGTAAGATGTGGATAATACATTGGAGGTAGTGTCTATTTTACCGGCAATATTCTGGCAGCAACAGATTGGCTGGAGCTATTGTGCCGGCAGTCGAAGATTCGGTCTCATGGCATGACGCAATACATTACAAAGAAAAAGGTCACTTTGTCAAGAAAACACTGGCCTGCTTGTGGTGTGATGGTTAGGTGATATGGCTGAAATGGCAATGGTTTTCGGTTCGACTCTTGCCTTGCCGAATTTCGTTTTTTTTCTTTGCTTTTTTTCAGGCTCCGCTTACGTTTTACGTTTAGGGGTTAGTGTTGTCAGGTTAGGGTTAGGTTAGGGCTACGGTTAGGGTTAAGGTTAGGTTGTAGGTTTATCTTTTACTTACATTTACTTCCATTCTAGTTTCTACCAAGCCTTTTGCTGCTGCCATCTTGGCGGCAAAATATACACTGCCTACATTGGACTGGGACAGGTTCAGCTCCACAGAATGTTGGAGTTGAGAAATGTTTCCCATTTGTATATCAGTTCCCCCTACTGTACCTACAGTAGAGTTGTTTACATTACTGTAATTGCCTCACCACAATCGCATGGGTCATGGCTGAGAGCTCAGCCTGCCCTAAAATGGGATTTGATCCAGATAATTCATAGGTGGGCCTAGCTGGAGCCCTGTGAGTGTGACTGTAAAGGGTTACAACCATGGTTCAGAGTGGACCTTGGAATAATGATGGATGAAAGGCATTACATTTGGCCCAAAACTGCAGAGCTCCCGAAATGTAGCTTCATCACTTGTTCGCTGATGGAGTTTAGCGTCATGACTCATGACCAGAAAGCGTCTAGCATATACATCGTCGCTTCGGCAACCGTTTGCCCACGGTTCGCTGACCACGGTTACAGCCAAATACAAAATGGACAACACTCCTGATTCTATGTATGCATTTATTTGTTCTTCTCTAACACATGCTCCAATTCACACGCATTGCAACAAAATATAATGTTGTGACTGCTAGTCACAAGATGCATTCGTTAGAGGTGGGAATGATTTATGAATATTTAAATCAAATCGAGTAGGACTCCGAAGCATTTGCAACCTTTAAATCAATTCGAGTCCTCTACAACGGAGAATCAAATCTAAGTCGAGTCAAAGCTAAATACCAAGCTATATCAAGGCAATCAGTTTTGCTATAAAGTATTTTCAAGTCCTACGGTTTATTATGGAAATTATTAGAAAACCGGAGCATTGATATGATTGCAGGGCAGTAAAAAACAAACAAGACTGCAATAACTAGTCTCCACTCTCCACAAGTGATGTTCCCGAGTCATATTTGTCGAGTCACAAGCCCTTCGAGTCAGAGTCATCTCAAATTTTTTCGAGTAAGAGTCGATTCATCAATTGGTCGAGTTGAGTCATTTCGAATCAGTATTTGTAGACTCGAGTCAAATAACTTTCAAAATTTTCAATTTTTTAGCTGCGGGGTGGTGCCCACTGCCCCATGAAGTATAAAATGGTGCCCAATGAGCTACAAAGTGGCACTCCACATTGTTTCAGTGGCGGTCCACGTTGTTTCAGCACTTTTGTTACCAGGCTACTTAGATCTAAGCCAGCTATGTCCAACCGAAATTTCTTACTGAGCCAAAAATTATGTGACTGTCTTAACCAGGACTGCACATTCAATGACTAACTTTGATCTGAGCAAACTAAATTTAGTTCAAGCTAATGTAATGAAAGCGTTCGAATCCTAATTGCAATGGTAGCGACTGTTTGGCACCTTTAACTACTCCATAAGTGTGATTTCATAAACAAGCTTAATGCCAATGGAATAAGGGCAGATATCAGAAAACTAGTAAAAAGTTTTGCACCAGCATGCGGTTCAGACATGATAAAATGGCACTGAGGACCACATGCATCACAATTGTCGAATTTATGACCAAAATAAGGACAGGATTTCAGTATGTAGGCAACTACTAGGCCTACAGCGAAAACCTAAACAAGGCCGCGCAAAACATTTGACTGGGCCGCATGTGGCCTGGATGTAGCTGATCTAAGTATTTGGTAAAAGCAGTTTTTCAGCTTTCATTTTAGTTCTCTCCTTCACTCTCAGTCAAATCAATGACATATAACAATTATATGCAGAGCTGGGCAGTAGTAAGCTACTGAAGTAGCGAGCTACTGTAGCGAGCTAATTTTCCAGGAGCGTTAGCGATAGTGCCGCTCTTTTTTGAAAAAAATAACGGATAGGGTAGCGAGCTATCACCATTTTACCGCTATTCGCTACTTTTGCGTGAGTGGTGGCCAAAGGAAAAAGTTCGCAAGAACTCTTCCGTCAGCACACGTTGATAGTAACTGCTCTTCTCACTGTTTTGCGCTGATTTTGGATGATTAGTTTGCAGAAGGCTAGCAGCATCAGGAAAGATTTAGCTCAGGTTGCTTTTGACCTGATCGATAGGTTCCACGTTGGTTCGGTAAAAACTCAGCATCAGTGACAAACTTAAAGCAGTTGGGGCTTCGAAGTATTGGCTAATGCTACCGGTAAAGTTGCGTATGACTGAATTGAATGCTTGGAAAAATATGGCACTGGGTTCAACATTTCGCTGCATGTGAAACTATGGTTTCTATTTTGAAGTTTATGTCAATATGACAGTTTTTGTAGCTTGGTTCGACTTTAATATATTTGGCTGTATGCACAACTTGAAGCAAACCTATGATTCTGTCTTGAAGACAGTGGCATAGCCAGAGGTGGGGGGAGACATCTGCCCCGGGCGCAGCATTTTGAGGGCGTAAATTGAGGTTGAAATGTCACGTAACATATACGAAATGTCAGCGGATGCTAGCAATTACGATTCAAAATGTCGAATGCCAGTTGCTGATACCTAGTAGCAAAATCTAATCAAGATCACCAAGGTTCGCAAGGAGAGCAATTACGAACCTTAGTGACGTTTTAAGGCGACGCTTGTGTCTCCAGCAACCAGCGCCGGCATGTGGCTTGACTGACGGATGTGTCACAATGCTTTCAGGTAGCCAGGGTTGCGAACTTTCCCACTTCGTTCTCATTTTATAGTTGCGTCACAATGGGCGGGAATCCAGTATTCACAGTGCATGCAACTTCGCATGCTTGTCTTAGAGCACCGATAAACCTTAACAATATGTTGTTACGACAACAGATCTGATGTTCAGGAAATTATTTGATCTTTGATTGTTTGACAAACTTCATGTTGAAGTGGATTTGATGTGGTTCTGAAGGTAATTATGATGGTATTTATTTGTGGGATGTTTAAATAAATCCTGACTATTTTTGCAAACTTCTAATTGCAAATGGGCAACATCGTTGAGTATATTAGTTAGGCTATAATTGTGTACTTTTCAGTTACTCTCAGGGACGCGCAGAGAGCGGGCGCATTGCTTCCCTGTTTTTTCAAAAGGAAGCAACGGAGGCGGAGCTAACTTTTCATCACAGTATCATAGGGAATTCCATGGTTAACAAGGCCTAGTTAAAACAAATTTATTGCAGATATTCACGCACCCACAACATTCAGGATGGTTTTCTACACTGTCTGTTAGCATTTTTGAGGTCAACATCGTTGCTGAACAGAAACAAGCATATTGGTGAAGAATTTGTTGTTTTTTAGAAGTTTGCATTTCCCTCAATACTTTTACTGACCCCTGCCCCTACCGGCTGCTACCTGTGTTTTATGTGATTTCACCTATAAACTGAGCATCTCCACATGATTATCGAAATTCATATCACAAACTTGCTAGCAAAACTTCTTGCAAAGAGCCACTGGCGTTAAATATTTTTTAGGTTAAAAAATGGGACACATTTAAATCACATTAGCTTTTTGACAAAATACTCGATAAATTTTCAGCAGCAAAAGCCAGAAAACTTTTCCCTTGGGATTAGATAATTGCAAGCAAAGCAGCAGATTGCAGTGTTTGTTTTATTTTATGCTGCCACGAACGGGCTGGTTGGGAGCCCCTAAACTGAGTTTGTCCCCAGGCGTGGGAAACCCGTGGTACGCCACCGCTTGAATTGTCGTTTGCTTTTTGAGAAGTGCTTTCATGTCTGTTGCTGAAAAATGATGCTGTTGATAAAAATTCTGTTTAGAATCTACGTACTCGTATTTAATTTCGTTCAAACCAGCACGAAAAACTCATGTAACTTACCTTTGTATTGAAATGTCGCTTTTCTGCTACATCGCACGTTCTTTTTCTTATAGGCGTCACAGCGTTTCTTTCAAATTGCAGTCAATTTGAGGAAACGCATTTTTGTATGCGTGGTCGCACGGGTCTTCACTTAGAGCTTCGTGCCTAGGATTGTGCTAACTAAACGACTACATGATTCCCTTTTTTCTAATCTGATGACCTTGGTCTTATGAAAAAAATATCGTTTTTGAGAACCGTGAATGACATTACTCCACCTGAATAACAGCATTGTCTGTTTTCGTTATTTGCATTTTCTTAGATGCTTACAACGTTCACAAGCCCAGCAACAAAAATTTTGCACCTGTGAAAAATCAAACGTTTCGCTGAACAAAAAAATGCACAGCAACGTTGAATAAAAATTGCCAGTTTGTCTAAGGGATGTCAATCGCGAGCAACATATTCTATGCGATTACAGGCATCCACTGTTGCTTTTTAAGTAACATAATCAGTTGTTGTGCTACGCGTTTTGCCCAAATCGAAATACAAATATTTTTACGGCTTAGTATTAACGCGCATAGAAAGCAAAGCTCTGTATTCCAAGGGTTGCACTGCTTGTAAGCAAACCTACTAAATGGTTGCGGTTAGTTTTTGTACCGAAACATCTCGTCATGTTAATTATAGTGTATCAAACCAACACTGGACATCCAGCAGTAAGCCTTTACAATGAATTCAATGCACAGAACAAATTTACATTCAAATGTTGAAGTTGCCCTGCTTTTAACGTTGTGCACCAACTTTCATGTTTTTGCGCACTTTGCTTTGCAATCTTCGCCGATGAAGTTGTACTTTTGATATTTATCTTGCAAACATTTTCCTGAAATCACTCACCAATATATTTTGTTTGCTCCAGTCTTTCTTCACTTCTACTGTTTCTGTCCTGCACGGGCCACTTTCCTCACTTGAAATATTTTGAAGCATCTGCGTCACTTTGTGTTGTAAATGGTATACTGCTAGACATCGGACGTAATTTGCAGGCTTGTCCATGGGAATGGGATTCATTGGGAAACGTCCCATGGGATGGGATGGGACAGCAAACATTTGTATTTCCCATGAGACTCGGAAATAGAATGAGAGTGTCGGAATGTTACTTAATTGTCGTCGTTTTGCATGTCTCTTTGTATATGTAGTCTTATTCAGTAGATATTAAACCTGAACTTTCATAAATTTAACTCCTTGGCGTCCGCTAGGATTCAGCGATTTTCGCAAAAAAACAGCAGTTTTCGGTTGCCTTACCAACGCCCTAGCTCCTCCGCCGATTTTAATTGAATTGTATTCCATATTAATATTATAATAATGTAATGGGAATCCCATGGGATGGGACAGGCATAAATTGCTATGGGATCGGAATGGGACAGATAACTATGTCCCATGGACAACCCTGGTAATTTGTGACATTCCCAAGTACTCCCATCGCAAATCAGTAATTTCCCCTACACACTAAAATGATCTGTCTCCTGTGTGAAACTATTTTCGTTGAAGAATTTTATACTTTCACTAAACGAGGCACCAAAAACGTATTCTTTTTGTTTTCTGCTACTCATTCAACGTTCTGCTGTTCAGCAAAATCAAATAAGGCTTCTTTGCCAAACACCAAAAGCTTTTTCCATTGTAAAACTCGCGTTGAACGTACAATCGTTTATGTTTATTGCTTCACAATAATTTTTTAGTTTTCAACGTCAGTGATAACTGCTGAAAAAGTTCGCATATAATCTGTGGACGTTGCTAAATCACAATTCCCGGTCACTTGAGGGTTTAGGCTTCCGAGCATGCTACAGCACGTCCACTCAATCTCCTACCGCCCCGTTTTGAAAACCAAACGTTCTGGGGGAACTGCAGAAAAGTGTTCTCTTTGAGACGAAGGATAAATCACTTCGCGTTATCTTGTTATCGCGAGTTTGCTTGAACATAATTTAAATCAACAAATCTCACATTTTCGTTCCTTTAAACTCTACGCGCAAAGCTAACATTGATGAAAGTTTTGGTTCATCTACGTTTAAACCTGACACAGCCCTACCAAACGTCAGGTAGTTGGGCTTTTTTATCATTGCAATTTCGCTGAAATTTATTTGCCTCAATGTGTTTAGGTAAAAATTACATGATGCCATTTTTTTGCAAGTGGCCATCGCCTGGACTAAACAAGCAAAATTGGTGTTGAAAAAAAATTTCTTTGATTAACATTCTCACCTGACACAGCCACACAACGTCAAGTGATTGATTTCTTTTATAATCACGATCTTGCTAAAATTTTATTCACCTCCATGTGCTAAGCCGAAAATCACATGATGTCGATTTTTGCATGTGATCGTTGTCCGAATGTAACACCAAACTTTGGATGCCACAACATAAGAAAAAGAACTATTTTCTGACCGCTTGGCTTTGATTTTTCCTCAGTTGTTAAATGAATTGTGTGGTTCTTAGTGTTTTTTGCATATTTTCATGCAAAAGTTTTTCAGATATTGCGAAAAAGTGCGTATGGGCATTGAATAAAGGAATAATTTAATAAAAGAATAAAATAAATTTATGATAGATTTTATATTAATAAGATTTCAATACTGTGGATGCGTAGTCGTACGTGAAATCGATGTCCTATAAAAGTAATTAACTTAACTGATTCGCTTGCTTGTCACCTTTGTGGGGACCCGTAACTTGAATAGGCCTACAGATATGTGCAAGTTTAAATCGTCGCAAAAAGATGAAAGAAAACCAGTCGGCACATTCCTCGAAAGCTTTTACAGTAAATCGAGAGGTTTCAATGGTTGATGTTCGGAGGGTTATTTTTTTAGAGCTGATGCCGGCTGCTTAATGTGCATTGCACACCTTAGAAAATAAAGCATTCAACACTTAAGCTGCACTTTCAAAAGCTGGAATGTTAAGGAAGCGGTGGTTGGTCAATTCGCTCTCGAATATCTGTAGCAGAACAATTACATTGTTCTCTACATGTAAAAGAACTTAAAATTACAACAACAGAACTTGAAAGGCAAGTTGGAGACTAAATTGAAAGACGACTGAACAACTGCTAAATTGTGCAGTTGCTGGAAGGCTGCTGGACAGCTACTGAAAAGATGAAAATACAGCGAATTTAACCAAAGAAATCCGAAAACGATGAACTATGAAAGACGCCAGAAGCAAGTACAGACTGCTAAAGCGACTGAACTGAAAAACTGGTAAACTAGCATGTCAAAAGTGCGTGGGCGATCCAGGAAGTGCGAACACCTTTAGGTGAAACACGGGGACTTTCCCTGTGAAAGTATGTACCAATCATGTTATGATCATGCGCATCACCTAGGCAACGGTTGTTAGATTATTTAAGTTAAGTCATACGCCCAAGGCCTGACCTTTTCCTACAAAAAGGGCTAGATTTGCACGTCCAGGTCAGAGTGGTGTTTACACTACCCTCCTTCGACTGTATCAACCCACTTTGGTTTGTGCAGTAGAAGTAAAAACACTCTGCCTCTTGGGACCTTGTTGCAGAAACAAACTTCGTTTGAAGCTTATTTCTATATGTCAGCGTGAGGTTAAGTCATTGGAAGTTCATATGCTTTGCCCTTGCTCCTTTGATCAAGAGTTCTTAACTGGGTAAGTCCTGTCCAGGAATTCAATCCGGTTAAGTTTAGCGGCTTTGTCCGGGGGAGATGCTGTCATTCGATAGCGCAAATTTGGCTTGTCCAAATTGGCCGCCCGCTACAAGAACTGGTATAGTCAAAAGGCCGATGCCTTGTTCAATCCTTGTAGTACTCCTCTGGAAGTCTCGCGGTCGCGAGGCACTTGTTGCTTGGCTTGATCCCTTGACGAGCGTTCCAAGCCGCATCAGACTAGTCACTGATTTCAAGGTGAATCTCTGACAGTCTGACCCGTGGAAACAGCGTATGGCAAAGTTCTGTCGCTCTGTTCCACGAAAACAGCGTAAGGCGAAGTTCTGTCACTCTGCTTCGTAAAACCAGAACAAGGCGAAGCTCTGTCTCCCTGTTCTGAAAAATTAGAGACTTAAAAAAACACATGTACAACTCTGTCATTTTGTACATTAAATTAACTTTGGCAGAATAAAGTTCTGTCACAATAAATGAAAACATTAGAATGATATAACTACTGACTACTAAAACAAGCTATCACTAGGATTAAACACTTGCAAATCAATAGGCTCTGTTTACCTGATAAACCAGGAAACAGTTGAGGTATTAAGATATGACTCATAATTTCCTGACTGAGGCACACACCTTAGACAGGAAATGCCAACCATAGTCAGACGATTTCATATAAGCTCTAATGCCACTAGAGATAAGCAATCTAAATATATAACCGCTATAACGGTTTAAAACTGTGCTGCTAATTACAGATACATCTTAGAAAAAGCACTTTGTGTCTGTAAGATTCGAGAGAGCTTGTGTGAACTGTAAAAGATTCTAAATTGGTAAGTGCTCTTATTTAACAATGCGACAATGATATATTACACAATAAAACACATTTGAACAACCTTTATTTGCATTGAATGGTTATAATTTAGAGTAGGGAGGTGTCAGAAGCAATAGGGGAATCAAACAGGCATAGACCTGCGAATATTTCCCTTGACTTAACTGCTAGATCGAACCCATACATTAGCAATAGTTAAGTCTAAAGCATGCGGTTTGCAAGGTCCCACCAGAGACCCAAAAACCACGTGTACATATCTAAATAAAATTATTTGCACGCAGGCTATATAAACTACGTTCTACACAAAGCTACTATCGCGAATAAATTGAACCATGCAGAAACAAGAACCTCAGTTTAAAATACAAGTAGTCAGTCATTTGTTCAGGCGTTTCACATGAAACACAGATCAACATAACATTTTTTGAAAATCTAAAATAATGCATAAAATTTCGTTGGAGGCTTTGATTGCCCGGTTTGTCCCCCATCCTGGTTGCGGCCTAATTCAATTTATACACGCATTAAACTCTGTCAAAAACAATTTTGATCTTTTATTGCTTGACCATTCTCTTGACGTTTTGAGTACTGTACTGTTACGGTAAAAAAATATCTTTTTATTTGGCTTGTGGGCCAAGATACTTTTCCGCATTTAGCTACATCCGAAATGCCTACATGGGTTCGTCCATGGATGTAACAAGGACGGTGTTCACAAAAGCCATGTTCGCTTGACCCCCCTAGAAGACTTCTAATCTTGTTTAATAGTATCAAGGACTCAGTATTTTCATTTACGTATATTTTATTATAAAATGGAGACAGTATGATCAATGGTACTCACCAAATAGACGAATTTCCACTCTTTACTCTCAGAATGGATTCGAACACAGCAATACAGACACACATGTAATTTACATCTGACTAAAGCCTTATTCTGATTCAGTTGTCACAGACAAATAATGTACAGAACTCTGCTGTTGACTACGTCTGAATCGTGATCAGCGTTTCAACACATTCTTGAAGTCACGCCTTTTTTTGTATCGTTCTCTCTGGCATATTACGTACGTTATTTCCGCATAGCGGTTCTGTGCCAAAACATTTACAGAGAGTTTAGCTTTTTATGTTGAGTAGTAACAGAGTTTTGCTCTCTGAATGACTGATGTGTCTCAGAACAACAGAACTTCGTTCTCTGACCATTGTCATGGTTCAGAGAGACAGAGCTCCGCCGTCTGAACGAGTTTCATTGAACAGACCACCAGCACTTCGCCTTGT
>Ga0210059_1000715_pt1 | contig 44949 bp, 28 predicted proteins | sample Ectturendosymbi2_FD_188042 | JGI IMG/M metagenome (GOLD analysis project Ga0210059, IMG submission 188042) | Ecteinascidia turbinata endosymbiont from Florida, USA - Sample 2 (SPAdes) (version 2) | ecosystem: Host-associated > Tunicates > Ascidians > Unclassified | place: Key West, Florida... | reverse complement strand
AGGTTGTGTCAAGTCTTTCGCAGTCAAATGTGCGCATAAATGCAACTTCCTGCGCATAAATGCAACTTTCGTTGAAAATAAATGCAACTTTCTCACTTTTTTACTGCAACAAAAACTTGCCCTAATGGTCAGTTCTGTCACGATGCGGTGGGCTGCAGTAGTTGTAGCCAATGAATTTGAGAAAAATGTTTCTATGCGTTACAAAACTATGGTTTCTTTCTTTACGATTGTAAATTGCCACCTGTAGCCAAAAATTTTGTTAACTTTGACATTGTTAAACTTCTATGTCGTGACAATTTCGTTTCGTTCACCCACACTACATTAAAAGAAATTAATTGATATTTCATGCTTTATTGATTCACTGAAACAGAGTCATTTCCATTGATGAAATATTCCGTGATAAACAAAATCTTGAACTAACGCTTAATGTAAGTATGATAAAATACGTTTGAGATACTCAGCAAGGTAGAGTAAAATACCACAGATACTAGTGCAAATGTTTGTAATGCGAAGCCCCTGTTGGAGTCAGATTGCATCGCCAAAAATTTCAAAGTAGACGGTTTCTAGAAGCAATAGACCTCACCTGCCAAGCTCACACTATTGTCAATTATTCACCATAATGTAATATATAAGTGAGGCATTGTACGCGCTTTCCGTTTATGGTGATCTCAGACAATGTTGTAGGAGGCGGGGGTGGAGGGGGTGCAAGCGCACCCCTAAATGTTTTGATTTGTCAAAAATCTGGGCAAAATCCCTGAAAATCTGGGAAAAATCCCTGAAAATCTGGGCAATATCCCTAAAATTCCAGGCAAAAATGGCGTCCAAAGTTTGCAGTAAAACACATGAAGACCCCTTTTTTGGAAGTCACACCAAAAATGGGTCTTCATGATCTTCGTGGGAGAAAATTTGTAGGCAAAACTTGCACAAAAAAATTTTCGGGCAAGTTTGGGGAAATTCGGACAAAAATCCTTAGCACCCAATAAAAATTAGCCTGCTCCTACACCTATGATCTCAGATATGTCTCAGTGATTATGTGACGCCCTCCACCACAATCCTATGGACAAACGGAAGGCTGCCATGACGAATCTTTTCTGGCGACGGTTATGGTTGTTGCCAGTGGTGTAACTGACGGGGGGCCAGGGGTGCGCGCCTCCCCGCTGGAAGGCTAATTACAAAAAATGGGACCCCCTGTTAGCTTGTATTTCGCTGTTTAGTATTCATTTGATTTTTATTAGGTTTTTGTTTTCAGCGTTTTCAAAAAATTCTCGGAGGGTTTTCCGGTGATTTCAGGTGTTAGTACAGACGAATCCGGTTAATCGCATCACTTTTTTGACAAAATTTTTGTGTGTGTTTAACCGGAGTATGCAGTTATCCGTATCAGAAAAATATCCGCAAGTTTATCGCCTAGCGCCACAGGGGGCCCAAAATTTAGTCCCGTCACCACGGGGTCTTTTGTGGGCTTAGCCCCCCAAACAAAGTTTCAACACACAAACTGAAATGTGCACTAGAAATCAGTGTAGTTTTTATCAATCCGTATTCTGTTTTGTCCTGTAATTTGTAGTCAGAGCAGTACCTGCCCCTGTTACCTAGAATAACATCGCCTGATCATTTTTGATACGTTTATGAGGTAATAAACGTATTTGAGGCTTGAACAGTGCTCTTACTTTCAGGGATTTTTTCGCTAGGTTGGAACTCTTGACCCTGTTTAGGTATCTTTTAGGGATTTTCGGAAAAGTTTGAAAATGTGCAAAAATGAATCATTTCAGTATATTTTGCAAATCATGTTTGGTTCAATTTAACAAATTTTAACACACCATAGCGCTCCGATTTTATGTTGCATCACTACAGATGTATTGATTTTTTATGTGAAATAGGGATTTTGTGGTACTGTTCCAGGGATTTTTGGAGTTGCAGTTGTGAGAGCCCTGGGCTTGAGCTTGTAGTGTTGAACATGAAGCTAGCCTATATGCCTAGTTGTATACGGCCAAAGGTCAGCCTTACACCTGATCAACGTATTTTTGTGTAGTGATGTGAATAAATGTTTTAAGGCTAACTCAGACAGCCTTCTCGTATTTTGTTCTGCATGGAAGCAAGATACCTTTAAGTGCTTACGACCAAAGTTATACATTTGCGCAGCCTGCTGTTCAGACAGCTAGATGGAGTTAATGGTGTAGTTAGAAGAGTTTATTTAGCAATCACTGCTAAGCTTGTCCCAACGGAGTAGTGCAGTTAGTGGATTGTGGATGTTAACCATCTTGCGTCCACGGAGGCCCCCTTGGTCTGTATTTGTCAACATTTATAGCCTATTTGAGATACAAAATGTTATTCATCTAAACATGTGCCATGCACCAGGAGATTAACTAGTCTAGACATAGAAAGGTTTATGCCTGCGTATTTCGGCCAGTTAAAAGCACGATGCGCGTACATTTCAAGGAAAATTCACTTAACTAATGAAAGAAAACGTTCATCGCAGCGCTTTGCTTTGGTCGGCCTCAGGTTTTTCCTGCGGTAACAGCGTTTTCATAACTGAACGATAGGCTTGATTCTGATTTCCTGCAAAATTTTGTTAGCATTTGCATTTCATTACAACATCTCTGAATAATCGTCGTTAATTAAATGACAATGAAAGACGTAATTCCTGTTGTTAAGCTTTATTCTCAAGACACGTGTTCTTGATGAAGTTTATCGTAACGTATTTATTGCACTTCGGATTATGCTAACTGCCCCGATACTCTTGCCAGCGCTGAAAGGAGTTTCAGCAAATTGAAGCTAATCAAACCGGGCTCATATGACAGATAGCAGACTATCCTCATTAGCCATGTTGTCAATCGATGCTTTATTGTGCGATCTCTAGATTTGGATGATGTCATAAAGGCTTTTGCATGCCAAAAGACTCGCTCCAAGCCGTTTTGATACTACTATAATGTGACAATGTTTATGATATTTTCATGGTTATTGTTATATAATATTTTCGTGTGTGCTGCTGTGCCACTGTACAGTGATTTCTTTTGTTTTGCGGTATGACTACAGTTCGCCAGTTGAGTAGCCTGCATTTTGGTGGGGGACAGAGTTGGGCTGCTACGGAACTGTTCATATCTATTTGTAATTGTTTGGGGTGCAGTTCCACATTTAGATAAAATTGTTTGGCATTGTTTACTTAGTACTCGCTAAATGAATGTGGTTTTATCACTGATGCAGAGAGATCGATGAACTGCTCAAAAAATTCGGTTTTGGACTTAGTGCATTTGTTTTGTTGTTTACTCAGGCAGTGCCCAGAATCTACCCCTACGCCCTATCAACAAGTCAAGCATTTGGTGCTTAGAAGAAAAGTGGAATTAATTTAGGATTTAATTACCAAGAGTCGGGCCTGTGGTGACTCTTACAACAAATCATAAGCCTACCTTACCCAGTCATTGATGGGTATCAATTTTTGGATATGTTACATAAAAACGTGAAATTTTAATTCACTTACCCAACTGGAGTTCATTACATCACCCAACAAATATTTTCTGGTTTTGTGGAATAACGTATATGAGTTTTTGGGAACCAATTATCGCATACCCAAACGGTGGCCAATGGGCCCCCTTCAGCTAAGTTTGCCCCCCGTGGCTCAAACCTCTAGTTACGCCAGTGGTTGTTACTGGTGTTATGTTCTTGTTAACTGAAACGTAGAAAGGATACACCTTCTCTGTAGCTACTAAAGTTTTGCGCATGGTTCAGACTCCTGCACTAAAACTGCGGATGGGATAACCCACTTTTAGTTTGCTGTTGGGTTAGAAAATTCCCTTGTCATTCGCGGCTAAGGCCTTTGATTTTTAGAAAGAAAAATTGTAGAACATTTTGTGTAACTTGGTCGCTTAAGTGTGAGGTGGTCAAAGCCTTCAAAAGTGAAGTTCTTTATTCTGCTGTCAATGTGATCTTTTTGGTACAAGAACTCATTTCTGCATAGAAGCTGTATGATGAAGAGCCACTACAATGGGCGTTTTTGAAGGCAAACCGAACAATTGGCTTCTTAAAGACAGAGGCGGATCTAGGGGGTGATTGGAACGATCGCACCCCCTTAAAACTTACGAAAGTAACTTTGTTCACCATGCTTTTGTACAATTTGGAAAACAGCATTCACACTTTAAGGCCATTTTGCCGTCCACTGTTTTGTCACAGCAGTGTTGTGAAGCATACTTCATCTCTCTTACAGTAGAACCCGTAATGAATCTCGACTATGGGGCGCCGTTCGAAAAAAAATTATATTGGACACATTTAACACAAAACTTTGCTAAATCAGACATATTTAGCTAAATCGGAACATATTTAGCTGAATCGGAACAGAATTAGCTAAAAGGCTAAATTAGTTCTTGTGGGAGAAGTGTTGCAGTACCAATGCCTAATTTCTATCTTTTTATTTGCCAGTCATTACTCAGATGCAAAAAAGGCTTGTAGACAATTTGCTTGACCACCTAATTTGACCTTCTGTATTTGGCACTACCTACCATGCATTAAATGGCTTGTATAGAACAAGTCCTTCAACATTGTTAGGCAATATAGAAATAAACTGTCTATGCAGTAGCGCTGTAAGAACAAAGTCTGATTTGTAAAAAGTTACAGCATTGATCGCTTAATTTTACGCAGCAAATTCATTTGACGTCCAGAGTATAGCATTGCCAACAAATTAAAATTGTCAAGGCCAGTTCCAGCTCGTACTACGAATACGTGCGGCCGTGCGGGTATATACTAGAATCCTGCGCGGGTTCAAATTTTTTGTCCGCTCCCGTCCCGAACCCGCAGGAATTTGAAAAATCATACCCGCACCCGTCCCGCACTGTTTCAGTACTAAATCTGCACCTGTCGCAGAACCACTGAAACTCATGCAACGTGTTTCATCGCTAGTGGCCATTTATTCAGTGGTTCATTTCAAAACCAAGGGAAGCCTTTAAAAAATCTATAAAGTTAGAAAGCGAAACCTTTTTTGCTCATGTCACTTTCACATGCATTGAGTCAGCATTAACTTGCACAAAAAATGAGTAACTTGCACAAAAATGTTTTATCCCCGCACCCGCACGCATTTCTCTGCGGGTTCCCGCGCCCGCCCCGCAAATGCGGGTACCCGCAACCCGCGCGGGTTAACTCGCCCCGCGCAGGACTCTAGTATATACAGGGTCCAGACCCGAGCTGTAATGCTTTGATGCGTGCCGCAAAACTTGCTGTTGGTGGGGACGGGCGCAGTTTCATCTTACGTATTTGTGTGGGGCGGACGGCACGCTGGTTGAGTTTGTGAAACGGGAGGGTGTTGACAAAAACTGTGAACCCTAACGGCTCTATGTAGCAGACATGCGCAATATTTACTGAACTTTTGCATTGACCGGCTGAACATTCACATGGCGAAACCCTGGCTACGCCTCACAAAAATATTCTTGTCCCTCTGAGATGAACGAAGGTGGAAGACCGAATCTTAAATCACTACCTTCAGGAATCAGGGGTGTGTTAACTGATATGCTACAAGAAGAATGTAAAACAGGTAAAATAAAAATGCACCGGAGGATCGACTTTTTTAGGAAAAAATATTTTAATCATACCTAATCAAGGCTTCAATTTAAAATTTACGAATTAAAATAAACAAGAACTTGGCAACAAAATGTAAAGATTTTTTGAAATATTGCGTGTAGACTATTGACTGACAGTTATCCGTATTCAGTGATGGAAGTGATGATATTCTGTACAACTCAAGTATTCATGCAAGCATGCCTGGAAAAAAGTGTGGAAAACTACATCGAGGCCGACCACGATATTGCTACATTCATGAAGGAATGTTTTGCGATCATGAGCTGGATTGCTTTTTCGGTAAGATCTTTTCAATGTCATTGTCTTCAGTACCTTGATCATTACTTCGATGAACATAAAAATACTCCTAGGTTAATTAATGTCCTCAGCTGATGCAAGCTTGTCTTAACTAAACAGAAAAATTCAACGAAATATTGGTCATAAAAGTTGAAAATACCATCACGCTGTTTTTTAATTTCTTTTATTAATTCTCAGATAATACTAGAATGAAATTCAAAACCAAAGATATGTCTATGATACGTGTGTCAATTAAAGCTGTTTGCAAATATTCTTAGATGAAAAAATGAATCCTGTATTCTCAAATGACTCGCAGTCACAATAAAACCGTCAAGAGAGTTTCAGCGACAGAATGAAACAAATATTTTTGTACAACTCAAAACTAAACAAGTATTTCTGATAATAAGCATGTTTCAGCATCGTTAGTAGAAACATAAAAATAACGACGTTGCTGTCGAAAAAAATTGCTTATTAAGAAATAGCTCAAGGTCTTCAACGTTTGGGTGAATGCCAGGAGGTCAATTAAACCACTTATTTAATTGTCAAAGCCAGGAGTTCCCCGACCTTTCTCTGACCATTTCTCTGTACCCCTTTAGAATTTTGGACAGATGAACATGCTTCATATGACAAAAAGGCTGAGTAAAATAACAAAAATCCATTGAATAGAACTTTTCCGATTTGTAGAACTGTAAAGGTAACTTGTTTTGATGTCTCAAAGTTGATATATTCACCAAAAAGCATATAATTTTTAAAAATGCTATTCACTGGTATATGTATAAATATAGGAAATAAATAATGTATAAATAAATTTTCTCTTCTATTTTATTAACCTTAAATGTATCCCTTCAGATAGGCAATGTACCACTAGGGGTACATGTACCCCAGGTTGGGAACCTCTGGTCAAAGCCAAGGTCGAAATACAGATTCATCACTGAAACGAGCATCTGTAGTCCTCCCATACTACGGTAGATTGATAGAAAAGACGCAAAGATGCCTCAAAAACCTCAAATACAATCATTTTTTTCTTGAACCAACCAGAACACTTGTTGGAATGGTTGGAATGCTAAATAACGCGAAAGACCTCATAAGCCAGGGTTTTTGTTAAGGAAAATGTTAGGTACCCGTTATGGACCTGTAGGGACCCGATTTCTCTGATTCTAGGGACCCGATTTTCTCTGTTTCTGAGGACCCGATGACAATTTTCGCTGATTCTAGGGACTCGATTTTCAATTCTAGGGACCAGGATCGGGTCCCTAAAACGCCTTAAGAAAAACCCTGCCACAAGCATTTGTGATCGCCAGAGAGTTGTCTATATAGCGTTCTTTGTGCACTAAAAAGTACATCGGTGAAACGAAAAGGTCTTTTCCTATTGCAGAAAAAGATCACACGAGTTACAACAAACTGCCACCCAGATAAAAGTGCTTCAGCAAAACATGCACTTGAAGTGGGGCACAGAATGAACTGGTCAAAGACAGAAATTATAGCGTTTGATAACAATTTTTGAAAAAGACATTTCACTGAAAACCGTTTTTTATGAACACTTTTCCTAATGTTCTTAATGAAAAATCCTCAGAATGTTCATAAGTTTATAAAACAGAGTTTAGGTGAGCTTATGATTTAGTCGATGTTTTAGCGTGGTTTTCACTATGTTGTGGAGAATGGTTTTGATTGTTATCGTCCAATCCATCGCTTTTTTGATCTGTTGAGTTTTTTCGCGTAGCGCTAGCGTTACTTGCTTCATTTTCATCTTGTTTTATCGCATTTTAGCGATAGCATTCCTTGGCTTCTATCATTTTTTATCTTTATGCTGACTGAACATTCTGTCCTTCTTCAAGTATTTTATAGACTTCTTCTGTTCACCCGTTATTTGCCCTGATGAAGGCCGTTGTCAAGCCAGCTGTAATGTTGGCGTCACTTCAAAATTGTTATTGAACAAACGTCTGCCCAACAAACGTCCGATGACCTCGTCTCTAGTAAACAGTCAGCCAACGTACTGTCCACAGTTTTATTGTAGCTATTGTATTCAAGTTGACGTCTCAAAGATGCCTTCATCTCATGCTGCCAAAACTCAGAATAGAAGTGATGACGTTACGCTTATCACCGGTGACGTAACGAGGCTAAGCGCCGCCCGGGGTCGACTATAAAAATGCCGCCCCTTTCCACCCCTCAAATTTCTTTGCAAGAATTTGAAATGGAATATTATTATGTTCGTCCTTAGTGAAGCTATAAGGAGTATTAAAGCATCGTGGACAACAGAATCAATCCCTCACAAACTGAAAAAGGTCTCATTTTTCAATCTTGGTTATGGGTCTTGCGTTTTCTGCTTTCTCATCATTCATTTAATCTTCCTATTTTATCTTCCTTCTTTACACATGCATCTATGGACCGAGCATATTTCGTTAAATTTTCTTCCTAGTTGGTTTTCAGTGTGCGGCAAGCCGCACAACTTAGCTTTAATTGCTTATCATTTTAGGGGCTCAAACAAAAGACAGTGTGTTTTTGCGCTGCCCAATTAGAAAAGTGATGGTGGTATACCTACTCTGCATAGTTGTAAACATTTGTGTATGTTTGTACTTCATGTAGTATCCGCTTCTTTAATTAAAGAAAGTATATACACTACCTATATAGTAGGTAGACCAGGGGTTCCCACCCTGGGGTGCATGTACCCCTAAGGGTACATTTGCCTATGCGAAGGGGTACATTTAAGGTTAGCAATAGAAGAGAAAAGTATATTTACATATTATTTATCGCCCAATATTTCTATATATCAGTGAATATTATTTTCAAAAATCATTATATGCTTACTTTAAACATGTCTATGAATAATCATGATAAAATGTTTTGTCATGAGAAATTTTAGGGGTACATGTTCATCTGTCAAAATGTTGAAGGGGTACATACTTATCTGTTGAAACACTGAAGGAGTACATGCTCATCTGTCGGAATGCTGACGGGGTACATGGCAAGAGAAAGGTTGGGAACCCCTGAGGTAGACAAATTGTTGACAAATGGTCGGTATTTTAATCAAAAATTTGCCGTCCCCTAGAAAGTACCGCCCGCGGCTCCCCCTTGCTACGCCACTGCTTACCATTTGTTCCTGTCTTGTGCAATTACTTCCCCTTCGTTGGTTTGGACTTCGAATGCTGCGTACAGTTTTCATTAAATAAGTTATTTGGCAAGTGTTTGACTTTTTAAGTTTCAGTATCGAAGCCGATTATAAAAATTTGTTATTATCAGGCGAGGATGAATGCGACTGCCCTCATACTTTCCATTGTGTCACAGCCCGTGTTCAAAAAATGTGCAGAATACGTGTTCAATTCTGCGACAATGTCAAAAATTGTTTGGATGAGTCGGACGAATGGAAGTATAGGTAAAAAAATCGGCCATCTGCTTTTGCAGCTGAGGAAATCTTATGAACATCTTTGTGTGTCGTGAGTGAGCCTCTTCTCATGTTTAATTGCGAAGAGTTTCGTGTCCAAATCAGACAAATGTGTGCAAACGATGGCAGGTTCAGTATTTAACGTTCTGGTAGTGTGTCCCGTCAAAAAGAATTATAGAAACCCATATACGAATGCTTTTGCCATAACAGAATCTTTTTAATTGGAAGAATAGATTCACGCAAATCATCGCTTGGCTGTCTCAAGCTCTACAGCTGTTTTGCTATGAGGAAAATTGCGATTAATTTCAAGGTGTCAAGTACACAATATAAGAGAAATAGCGTTGAGTAAAACGTAATTTCAACACCAAGAAAAAACTTTTCATTTTTGATGCTCTTCAGGAATGTTGAAAGATTATTAGAAATTGTGTTTTAGGCCAGGTGTCCCGGGCTTTCAATGTGCAGTAACGAAAACCCATATAACAAACCGTTGCATGCTGCCAACTGTCCACATATGTGATGGAACCAGCGATTGTGACCAAGGTACTGATGAATGCTTCTGCAAAAACGGAGTTTACGATAAAACAGGTACGCGCCGTAACAGCGATGTTATTTAAACTGCTGATAGATATCTTGTAATGGAAGACTTTTTATTCTTTTACGTTTTTCGTTTGGTAGCAGGAACATTTTTCACTACAGATTATATTAACGAGCGCTGTTTTCGCTGCCTCGACGATTCGTTTGTGGTATCTTCAAAAAAAGTATGCGATGGAATCTTCGACTGCAAAGATCTGTCAGATGAATGTTTGTGCGCGAACAATCGCCCAAGAGTTTGCCAACAAACCTGCAAAGGTAAGATCAAACACGCCTTACATATCTGTTTTGCTGACAACATGCTGCTCACGTTTTTTCTTAAAATACTGCAGGTTTTAACAAAGAGCCTTTTTCTGTGCAATGTGAATAACGTTTCTTTTTGCCCTTCGTAACCACGGGACCTTGGCCTATCACGTACGTTTACCAGATTTTTTCCTCCGTCGTTGAAAAAGACCTCAAAACATTTGTGGTCAGGGAAGAACGCTACTGTGTTTTCTGTACTGAAAAACATAAATTGCAGAAACAGCAAAACATTTTAATCAATAAACATAAAATAATCATAGTGTATTTTCTGTACTGCAAAACATAAATTGCAGAAACGGCAAAACATTTTAATCAATAAACATAAAATAATCAACAAGTGGAGCTATTTTTAACGTCGAAGAGTTTCACTAGTTAAAGTCATTACATTGTCTTGAGATGGGAAAAGCACTGCACATCTTCATTTACATTTTTTAACTTCATCAATTTTATAAATGTCTCTGCACAATAATGCAAATTGTGTGAATAACATCAGCAAAAGGAAAGCATCTTATCTAGAGCTATTACATCTTGGTTCACGATACTTCTTGTGTTTTAAGAAATATTATACCTGGAACCAGATCAGTTTGGGAACACAGAAAGTGTAGTGACATTTGCACCTGAGACACCTTTGCACCCAGGTTATTTATTACTTTTTCAATCAATATCCTTAGCTTGTCCATCCAACTTGAAGATTGAGATATGTACTTTTCCAGCAGCTTTCTAAAGCAATACTTCTTCGTTCATGACAGCTATACCTAACATATATTCGCGAGCAGCCAGTGGTCATCTTCGACAAAGTGGTGGATAAGAGTACAAGCGTGTTATTTGATTAAAGCAATCTACACTAAACTTGTATTTTGTATGAATATAACATGGACGGTTACCTGTTTGCAAATGGTTTCGTCAACATCAGCAAAGATTGCAAAGCAATAAATTCGCACACAGTGTTTATTTCGCTTTGGTGAGATAGTATTTTCTAAACACTTTGAAAGAAATTAATCAAAGACCATAACAGTCATTTCGGCCGCTTGCACATTCAAGTATGCTTCATGGCAGGTTAGGTTGAAACTGAGTAATTTAACAACGAAAAATGAGCAACACATGTCCTGTCACCATGACCGCAACCTATATCTTCATGCAGCCGCATCTCCAAAGCAGTATACTGCACTATATAACTTCATAGTCATGTCGAAAATCACCACAGCATAAAAGAAAACGATGAGTTTGTTACGGGCATCCACACGCAGTAAATGTGAAAATATCCCAGCCGTAGAAGAGTGTCAAAAGTACCACTGATAAAACGTTTTACATGGCACACGAAAAGCGGAAGTGCTAAATAGCCTTATAATGAAAATCAGGGTCAATGAAAACGATATCAACGACATATTGCAAACGTTTCGATAACTCCTGTTATCATCATCAGTTTTACATGGCGTTGGCTAAAAGACCCCTCGGAAAGCAATGTTGTCCAAAAAGTATTTAAGTAAGTGCGAAGAAAGTAAACAATAATATAGCTAATTGTATCGTTGCGTAAATATATCAATACCACTATGCAAAAATTTATGTTGAGATTAGGACGTTTTCTCGGTAATTTTTTTGCCACTGAACGTGAATGCGGTATCGATTTTGACTTTCGTCCAGTAGTTTTGAAAATGTTTGCAGTATCACATCTTCTGAAATTTGCCTGTTGCTTTGCGCCAGCTAATTGCGCAGACTGTAAAGCCTTAACAAGATTCTATGAAAATACGTCTTACAGTCATGGAAATGGAAGGGTTGCATGCAAATAGTGAAATGGCTTTTTTGAGAACTTTTCACTCACTAATTGCTAATTGTGGTGAAACTGATTTGCCGCATACAAATGTGACTTTAATTAAGTGAAAAGTTTGGTAAACACAGTGGTCTGCAAACACAACTTACATGTAAATCCCACATACACTGAGCGCATACGAAGCGACAAAAATCCACGCATCATAACGATCGTTATTTGAATCAGCGAGGAGTCATCGCACGACATTGAACTGCAATCAACCATAATGCACATGTTGCCTTTCAGCAGAGGTACATTTAATCGTGCGTAACTCGAAGTCACGCAATCACGCAAAATCACCACAGTAATATTGTGAAATGTCGTGTAAGCTCACAATCTAATGGATTCCAATGCATACACAGCACAGAGCAGGTTTAGTGAGAATTAAAACAATGAAGGATCTAGGCTATTTGGGACCATTTATTCTGTTACGTCCAGAAATTTTGCAGGTTTTTCTTGAAATATCTTTTGTCTATTTATCAGTACAGAGTGCAGATATTTTGTATTAAGCTGCACCCTTACTGTTTTTTAATATATCAACCAACTTCATGGTTAGCTGATAGTCTATCTAATACTGCACATGCAATTACACTAATACTGCGTACAAGCAATCCACAAACCTAAAATAGCAAAATAAGTTTGAATTTTATCCACGCAAAATGGTCGATTATTACCTCAAAGATGTAAAAACAATAACTGAAGCCTATAACATATTCAGCAACGAAAACACTAATGAGACAAAATATTATAGAGATTAATAAGAGAATATAAGAATTGTCAAGCGATTTCATGATAAATTTATGATAGTCGATACTTGCAACACCTTACAGCGTCTCAGCGGAACGCCGTACCGGCAATTCAGGAACGGCGTTCCGGACCGACCGTTCCGGCTTACTTTCATCTCTGGATTCTGTTCACATGAAAAAATAGGTTCAGTTCGGTTGCGTTTATAATTGGCTTTTTTGTACTTCTTTCTATACAGATTTTTGCCTCCGGTTGGCTTAACATGCTTTACCATAATTTGAAAACCAACTAAGGCGCTGAAGCCAAGCTAACGACCTGCGCCAATAGGTTTTATAGCGAAGTCCAGGGATAAACGGTTGCAAGCGCAGCTTCAGGTAAGTTTATTACGATACAGTATAGCAACGCGGAAGCAAAAATTGCTAGAATTCACTTGCATCCAAGACGCCGAAATAAACCTGCAGTTGTCCAGTCGAGGCGCCCCAAAAGTTTGTCAAAACAAACACATTGACACAGTGCATTAACTAACACATTATAAACGTAACGCAAAATGCATTGTACAAAGCACACAATTGACAAAAACAAGCAAACGAAAGCATTACACTCCTGCAGAAGATAAATGCAACCACAAAATAACATATAGCAGAATATTATTTAGTAAAAACAAGCCAAATGATAATATAACCGCAGATAATTCATTCTTATACTGTTTGCAGAAAGTGATATGGGGCAAGGTTTTCAGACGCTGTTTAATTTTTGTCCAGAGTGCAGCCCCTCTAACAGAAATACTTTTTTCCAGATTTTGTAGATACCCTATGTTTAAAACAATTTTGCTTGTCAGCGAATGTGGTTTTGTAAGAATGAACACTAGAAATATTTTGAAAAAAATTGACATCGATTTTTGGTAACGCACCGTGATGTAGTTATGCATAAATTTTGCCAATTCAAGTCAATATATACAATTTGGTTTCAACACATTAGATTTTTATATAAAGGAGTAACATGACAATATGATTAATAAACGTCATTATTCCTAATATATTGTTATGCAAAACGTTTAAAGGTTGTAGGACGGAATTGTTAGCTGTACCCCATGACATAATACAGTGTTATAAATGAAAATAAACAAAGCTACAGTATAAGATTTTAGAACGGCAATCGGAACGAATTTTCGAATTTTAAATAATAAATGAGATGCAGGCGGTAATTTATTTCTCATCAACTGTACATGAGAAGTCAAATCTAATTTACTGTCAGTGAGGACGTCTGGGCGTTTGACACATGTTTTTCACTCAACGACACATCATTTAAATGTATTTGAAACGATAATGGGATAGTCTGGTTATCTGTGTTTCTCAAAGACTTGCTGGCATGTAAGATGATTTAGAATTATTTATTAATATTTTATTTAAGCGCATTCACCTGTCTACTTTAAGACGTTCACTGTTAACCGAGCGCAGGCCAGACTTCTCTTTCGTGTCTGCCATAGGATTGCACCTACGTGCTGCAGAAATCGTCAAAGCAGACTGGCATTTTTCGTGCACAACACAAAACTCAAGCTTAAGATTATGTATCAACGGCGTTCGTGGTCTCGAACTCCTTTTGACAGCGCTCTCACCCAAATTATGTCTAATTCAATGCAAAGCGAGGTGGGATAATGAATACGTGGTGAAGTGAACGTGAAATGAAAGACACAAATCTCTCATAACTGCACTGTCTGCGTTGCACAGATATGCGTTGATGCAGATAAGCATCGAAGTCAACAGCTAGTTGAGAACAATAGCCAGCAAACAACATTTAACAATTGTAACTGGCATGAGAGCTTCAATTCATGAACGGCCTCGTGTTCCCGTGTGTATCAACCGCCATAAACCTTGCCACAGATGCATCTGCATCTCAAGTCAACAACGTTTTGCCAGAAAAATTGCGGAATGCTGCAGCGCAGTCTTTCGTTCTCAATTCCAAAACCCATTCTGAAAATCAAGCACAAAAGCATGCGTTTTTATACCGCGAAAATGATCCTTACCAGCAGGTTTACCCTTTTGGCAGGTACATCACGGCACAGTTTTTCGCTTTCTTAAAAGTTAGTTTGTTCTTTTTGATCGTGACGTTCGTGGTTTATTTCATTAGTCTCCACGACAAGAACATATTAGGTTATGGACATATTAGGTTATGAAATTACATTTCGGAAAATTGAGCGTCAACGCCCAAGCTGGCAGTTCCTTCTGTGATCACCACACGATCAAAATCAGCGTTATTAGGTTTCGTTCAGTGGCGTGGCAGTGTCTGTCTGATCGTCCTTGCTTGTTACAGTCAATGTTTCCCTGGTTTGCCACGCCATCGTTACTGTTCTGCTTGTGGAGGCGGTTACCACACTTTTCCCGCGACAAATCCGTCGTAACATCCCTCCGTCCTTTTAGACGAGACTTTACGTCATTAGCAGAAGTTGACTCGACTCTTGCTGTAGTTGATGCTCTTTGAGCCCTTCCCGAACTCATGTCGTTGGTGCGACTGATTTGCACGTTTTCATTGTCGGGGTGGTGGAAAGGTGGGTCCATGGTGACGTAATCGCCGTTGTCTTTTTCTTGTTCGAAGATAAAATTTTTGGGTGTTTGCATTTGTGGTACAGATGTCATGCAGGCCACTGATCCGTGCAAAGAACGGTCGCAGGTGAGACAACCACAGTCTCGCATGTTGCAGATCGGCTCAGTGCAATGAAACGAATTGTGACATATTGTAGATTGCTGGAAGTGTCCGGGGTGTAAGCTTTGTGGCTGTCGTACTTGTCATTCAGGTTTGATTGGATGCAGACCCCTTGTGGAATGTTGAACGTAGGTTGCAGGTTGCGATGCATTTGTGTCAGCGTGTGTTCTTGCTTGTATTTAGTTTCCAACTCGATTGCCTGAGCAGGTGTCAGCGAAAACGCTCAGATACGAAGGCGTTTACCTATGGTTGTCAAGCAGCATGCCTTCAATTTCGGATAAATCTTACTTCTATTGAGCAGCCCAGGTCATGAAGGCACTTTGATAATAGGAACTCTTGCTCCATGTGCTTATTCGTTTTGACAGGGTACCAGTCACATGGCTGATGTGCATATGCGGTTGAGCCCCGCGCAAAAATTCAGTGAGTTGACTAGATAACATATTCACGGTGTGACAGGATCAGTGGTGTGACACCATGGATCAGTGGTGTGACAGGATGATATAGTTGAACCACAGAGTAGGAACAGTCCCAGGAGCTGTACAATGGCTAAGCCCGGCGGCGTCTACTCCTTGTTGCGTGCACATTGTCTGAAGAGGTAATGTTCGCCTACAAAGAGAAGATGTTAGAGAGGTGTTGTGGCATATGCCGTCAGTTTCGTAGCGTTATCAATCACTCATTCAGGGTCAGGTATTCTGTTTTATAATAACGTTTTATAATAACGATGTGGATTACACTTTCGCTGATTACTACAGCCGTTAAAGGTATTCGAAATCACACTAGTTACATCGTCTTCCGTATTTGTGATGATGCCGGCGCCTTTGTCGGCAACGTTGTTTACTATACCAGTGCTGTCGTCTAAGACATGCTCGACCAAGTCTGTTGTACCATCGTGCAGAATTGACAAAACACCATGCCAGTTTGATCATCCCATACGTCGGCGGGGGCGGTGAACGGCAAAAATCCTCCTGTAAGATTTTCATAAATGAACGACGCCGTCGCCATGTTTATTTCGACTTCTAGTTGCCACGTAAGCGTATTGCGTTGAAGATCGTGGCGTTGTTCTCATCCTCGCATTTGTATCAAGATTTTTTGATTGAGCGTCATTTCGCTTACCACCATCTTCAACAAATTTAGCTTTCAGGCGAGTGTGTTCAATTTTCCATTGACTAAGCAGTCGGTTTATCTTCTATAAGCGTAAGCACGCCCTGACCTAAACAGTGACGATAAATGGTGTCAGTGCGTAGACCAGGGGTGGGGAACCGGCGGCCCGCGTGAACATTTGGTATGCTCCTCAGAATTTTCGTTACCCAATTTAGAATACAAGATCACGTCAAAGCGAAGCTCCATGATAAGCAGGTACTTAGACAGTAGGCCAGAAGCCTCTATCCCTTAATATGTCATAAGAAGCCTTTGTCCCTCATGGTAAGATAAACGTAGAATTTTAGGATAAAATCAACTGTTCATTGCGGCCCACCAGCGATAATCCACAACTTATGCGGCCCGTGATAGGTTCCCCACCCCTTGCGTAGACCTTCGATTGGTTGCAGCCAACGCTGCACACAACTGATTCACAGGGCCCCGACAAGGGGGGCGGGAGGAGGCAATTCCCCGGGGCGGCATTTTTCGGGGGGCAGCACTTTTGGTGATAAGAAGGAATAGCAAATGGTCTTTCACGAATGAACTTGAAATTAGATTTAGGTTTTAGATTTTGGTTAAGGTTGGACCAACCGGACGCCCCGGTTTGGCCGAGAGTGTCCCGGTTTAAACGTCTGTGCCGGTGTCCCGTCCCGGTTAGCAAAACGTCGGAATTTCACTTCAGTGAAATTTTCAAAATTAACTCCAGCCTGATGATGCATTGTTATGAAATAATTCCGTCCTGAAAGGCTTGACTTTGCTTTAACCCTTGGCTTGGGGGCGGCACTTTTCGACTCGCCCCGGGGCGGCACTTCCCCGTGTCGGGGCCCTGCTGATTCATAAGGTGCAGGTGTTGTTGTAACAGCGCGGTTGCATGCACATCATTTGACAAAAGAGCACATCGAAATTCTAAAACATCTCGCGCGTTCTGTTTATGTAGCATACCATGAAACACTGCATAGTGTCGCGATAAGGCCGTCTGTTGGCGGTCATCACCCTTTGTGGTTTGTTCCAAGTACCTCGGTGCCCTGACCATCTCTCTTGCAAGATTTGTTTACTGTTTGGCCAACATCCCGTTAATGGCATATCACACAAGTCACCCACATAAATACTATAATTTACACATGCCAGGATTTGGTTCAAATGATTTGTTGTGTTTTCCACGGCAACCACAAAGTGCACAGTGCTTGCAAGGCCCTCTCCAACATTCGGTTTGTTTTTTGTCTTAAAGCAAGGTAATTGGTTCAATTTTGGTGGTTCTTATGTAAGTAATCGTTGCTTTGGCATTTAAGCTTCATTGTTTCTTTGATAGAGCTAGCAGGTGGGGGAATGATGTGGACCAAACCTGTGGGTCATCTTTCTTGTTACATTTTGTGGGGCGCAGACTTTCTTCCCATTTTGATGCCATTGCTGTCATGTCATTTTTCATGTCCAAAGGAAAGTTTGAGAGGATCGCTTTTTCTTTAAGTCGACTTAGGCTGGTGAGGTAATCTTCTTTCCTTTGGTTTACAGTTGAGGCAATCTTCTTCCTCTTGGGTAACATATGCACGTGAACTTGTACACTTAAAGACTGTAAGAGATATTTAAGGTATTGTATAAATACAGTAAATCATATCTGCAGATTATTTCAAGCTCATCACAGATTTTCATTTGTACATGATACTAGGTTAACTAAAACCCGGCTATTTTCATTACTGAAAACACGTTAAAACTCAGATAGTAAAATGTTGAAGTACGGCGAAGAGCATGTCGCAGCGCAATAGAAATCTAGTAACAAACTCCTTTAGAAATAAAAAATAAGCCGTCTTTAGAACTTTTCGTAGCCCAGTATAAAAATTGTGTTACCAAGGCCGTTTGTTAGCTGTCATCATTCTTTTCTAGAAATAACGTTGTTATTTTTCCCTTTTGCATGCATGCATTATTCAAGTGCATTAACTGTATAGGACTTTTATTACGTGAGTAGTTCCATGAGATATTGCTGTCATCTCTTACTTCATTTGCTTTTGCTGTGTACACTTTCTGCATTATACTCTCGTATGATGTAGTGGAATGCCTTCAGTCTACAATCGCTTTGCGATCATTGCAGATCATGTATAAAACAAGTAGCAAACGAATTTCCGTTCCCATGCATGAGACACACATTGCAGCCCTGCACTAGTCCATAGCGGGCGTGACGCATTTCCGTCTTTGGCTATCACGAGCATTTCAATTACAGTATTAGCGAAAACTGCAAACATTTTATGTGACAAATTTAATCCAGTTTCTTCCGATTGCTTAAAATCCATTGCATCACATTTTGCATCTACTGATCCTATAAATACATATTGCGCACATAAAATCTTATACTCAGAGTAACAGACTTTTTCTTGAATTAACTAACCAACTACTTCATTTACACTATTAATAACTTCGCACTGGGGGAGTCTGCGCCCCAGGTGACCCTGGTCATTCGCAGCTTTCCGCTCCCCAATATGTTTTATGAATCGTACCATTTGGAACTTATCACAGCATTATGCAGCGGTGCTGAGAATCATATAAACCGTGCTAGCGCCACCTACATTTGCTTTTCTATTTCTGCAACAAATCCATGCTCATGTCTTTTTATGAATCCGTGTGTTCCTTGTTAGTGCCATGTTCGCTTAAGTTCTGCTCCGTTGCGTGTTGGTTTGAAGACGTTTAACAATTAATAAACAATAATCTATTGCTATGTTTGAATGCATTGCTACGTTTAGAAAGCCTGACATGTGCAAACTACTGTATTTATGTGGCGGCTTGCGTGATATGCAACCAGCAATATGTTGGCCAAACAGTAAACAAGTTTTCCAAGAGAGGTGGTCAACACACCGAGGTACTTGAAACCAGCCAGAAGAGAGGGATAACAGCGAAAAATGACCTAATGCAGCATTCTATAGAGTTATATGGCATTCGTTTATGCCTCTTACACTATTACTTTTGTAGAACAACCCAGCTTCGACTCTCTGGATACCTGTGAAGGTGAATGGCGTAACAAACTAAACGCACAAGTTTATATTCAAAAGCATGGTCCTCCTTCATGTAAAATAATTCTTGACCCTTTTTTGTCAACTTACGAGGTTCATTGAAATATTTTTTGTCATTCAGTTGTTTGATCACCTTTCTTACCACAAATGAACTGCTTATTTACAGATTTTCTTGCGCCCTTTCCAACGTTTGTCAATTAAAGGCCCGCCCTAGAGTAGGTCTGTCAACCTTGTGACCTCAAAATCGCCTTTCGGTTTAATACCCTCTCTGGCCCATTTGTGTTTTTCACCGCCGCATTGCTCGTCGACAAGGTTTTGTTGCTCTGTAATTGGCATCAGACATTTTTTCAGTTTTAGTGAAAGCAATTTTATGAGAACGGCCTATTTTCCAGTTTTTTTACCTGTTGCAGCTTATGTTTCAATTCGTTCATTTTAGTCTTGAGTTTTTATTTCCTTCTCTGCCCTTGCCTCAGTTTTTCAGCATTTCACCGATAAGCAAATGCTTGCATGTTTCAGGACTGATGATGAGTAGACTTACGTGAAATCGGTTTCCTATCAAAAAATTTTGCTCATTGATACGACTGCGGCAATTTAGCGGAGAATAATTATTCGAACACAGATATGTGCAAGTTCGAATCGTCGCATACAAAAGTCATGAAAGCAGAGCCATGTCGGCTGATTTCTCGAAAGCTTGCAGCAAACCTAAAGCTTTTCATTGTTAAACGTATTAAGTGTAAAGGAATAAAAAATGTTTGAAATTCAATAGGCACATTTGCGCTGAGACACATCAATGCAACGGTGAAAATATTTCGTGTGTAATTTCTGGCACAGATAATATTATTATAATGCAATCTATTATAATCTAAAGCTCGTGAGCTTGAGTGATACAAGTGTTGCTTCGTCGCAATTGTCTGTCGGTTTCGACAATGGCAGTGGGTCTAAGTAATAACCAACTTAACCAATTTTATCATCAGCATAAAATGTTGCAGAAATTGCATATCGCAGTGACTGTGTGCGATCGCGGCAAGCACTATGCGCACAATTTCAAAAGTTTCCGTGAAGACCTGCACAAGTGCATTTTATTTGTGCAGACGTATTTCCTAAATTTAGAGGAGACACTGGTCTTGTGCAGCTTTTTCCCTTACAAACTGCTTAGCAAACCCTTTTTGTTTGCAGTTGGAAAGGAATGCGGAAGCTGCCTGAAGGGACAAGTGATGTGTTCCAGGAACGATACATCTGTTGGCAAAACAAAATGCATCAACCGCGCTAAAATTTGCGATGGAAACTTTGATTGTCCAAATCATGAAGATGAAAAGAACTGTACAATAAACAAAGATCAAATATTCACTTGTGCTGATGGTTCAAAATACATTCAGAAATACAAGCACTGCGATAGTAAGTATAGTTAAAGTTATTATTTTGCTTGTTTTTTACTGTAGTATTAAAATGTGTCCAATTTCTGGAATTTTTTTCAACATATTTTTTGCCCCTCGAACACTAAATTCACTGCAAACCGAAATGTAATTCAGAAATTTAGATTTCTACTTGCAACACCATCTTCTTTATAAAGTACCACAAGAAACGAACGAAGTATGCTATTTGGCTAGTTGCCAATGCCCTTGGGAGAAAATTCAGTCCCTGGTACAACGTATTATTTGGGCCCTCTTGTACAAGTTTAAGTCGAGGTGAAATCACTATCGTAAGCTCACTGGAATTAGTTTTAGTTAAAATGGTTCTTACAAAATACATTTCATGGCTCAAAAAATAAAATAAATGAATTTTCAGAGTGAACAGATTCATCAAGTCAGTTTTTGAAAATAGTACAGCACTTAATCAACAATTAGAGCAATTTACCGAAGGAACAACGTAGAACAATTTACTGTTGCACTTTGTTCCTTCGAAACAAGAACAATTTACAGAAGGAACAAAAAACAGTCTAAGCAAACTGGCCAAACTAACAGAAGAAAGGAAAACTATGATTTGCCGAGCGGATAATGACGGGAAAATTATTATCCTTTTTTACAAAGATTACGACACTATAATGACCTTAGCACTGCAACAGTTTGCAAAAAGGAATGTGCCTGTAAACGGATGCTACGCGTACCTTGGCAAATTGAGAAAAGATTGTAACGACCTTGTTGTTGAATTCCATGCTATGGGTGCATTGAGGGATGAAATGCTGCTATACACAGCTGGAATGAAATGGAAGAACAAGTAATACCGAAAGAACAGTGCATCAGCAAAATTTGTCCGTTGCAATACACCGGCTTACCCGCTTTTCAAGAGACACAAGTTAACCAAAGGAAGATTACAGCAGCTTAAACCCACTCAAAGAAAAAGCGATCCGCTCAAACGTCCCTTTGGACATGACAAATAACATGATAGCAATGGCATGAAATTAGGAAGAAAGACTGAGCCCACCAAAATGCGAAACGAAAGATGACCCACTACACCCTTCACCCACCTGCTAAGTCTATCAGATAGAGAATAAAAGTTAAACAAGAAGGCCTACAAAAGACCTACCACAACTGGGCAGAAACTACAAGCACCTTGCTTAAAGCAAAATAAGAAAACTTCCGGCCGAACCAAAACTTGACATACGCAAAATATGGTATTTATGTAGCGAATTGTGTAATACGCCATGAAGAGTATGTTGGCCAAACTAGAAATAAATTTTCCAACAGATATGGTCATTGTACCGCAGTAATTGGAACAAACCTGATTGCAAAGATGACAATGACCAAATGATCTTATTGTAGTACTATATTCAGTGTTCCATGTCATCGTACATAAACCATCTATACATGAAGTTTACACTGTTACTTTTATAAAACAAGGCAGTTTTTGCTCTCTGGGCACTTGTGAAGATAAATGGTATCGCAACGTTGACGCAAAAATCAATATTCAAAGCATGATCCTCCGCCATGTGAAATGATTCTTGCACCCGTTTTCGTTGTTCTTTGACTAGTTTGACTTATTTCATCACCAAGCGAGCTAGCTATGTCGTTAACTCCAATCAGAAGCTTTCAACACTTAATTTTTAAGTACTCCCTAGAGCACGAGTCACCAACCTTTTTTACTCCTGTACAATAAAAAAATTTTGTTCGCACCTCGAACCCTCTACAATTTTACGGTTTATGAACAAGAGCCAGCTTTCAAACGTTTAGAAAGAAATTTGAATTTTTATGTAAACAAATCAAAGATATGGACAAGAATGGAGGACACAGATTAAAATTAGACTATACTCTACAAAAAATAATCACTTGCTTGAAATATGTACAAAATAATAAAATCAAAATGTTAACTTCCAAGAGTTTGCTAACGTATTTCAGTTCGATGACTCTCTTGTTCCTGTTTCGTGCTAATGAGTTTGCAAAACGTTAAGCTATGTTGCTGATAGCAACCCACATGTCTGCCTGTGCATTCAAGCGATCTCTAGATTTTGTCCTAAAATGATATGTATTTATGAACAGGAACAACTTTTTAAGTCAATGTAGCAAGCAAGTGTAGCGCTAATTTACATTTACATCAGACCCAAACCTTTCAGAAGGGTTCCCAATTCAAAATAGCCAATGGGGCTCCGAAAATGAAAATATGGGCCAACTCTAAACTGAATCTTTGCTCTTATTGTGAGATTAAATAAACTGCCGAGAGTTATTAGCATGTAGTTTCCAAAACTGACCTCTTACAGATTATCGGGACTGTCGTGACGGGTCAGATGAGATGGACTGCGACAAAATGTACATATGTGGCACTACCCGTGTCAACAATCGACGCAATGTAGATTTTCGACCTGGAGGTAAGTTGAAAACAACAGATAAACTTTTGTTTAAAAAAAATTTACTTACCTTTTTCTGTCCAGCTTGGGATTTTGCGGCTCCGAAGTATGCCGTATCTTGCGATGGAAAACCCGAGTGTGAAGATTTAGATGACGAATGCAATGCTACACTTTGTGGAGACTTGCAGAACAAAACCTACTGTACGCATGTGCAGGGAGTACGAGGTTTTATGTAAGTGAAAGTTTGCGCAATTCACAAAAAAACGTTGATTGAACAGCCAGTATAACATCAAACCAAAAACCAGTGATTTAAATTAAGCCATAACCTGCAATAAGAAATTATTTTACTGCTTGTTTTTGCGTAGATATTTCTTAAATGATTTAAAAGAATTTCAAACTTCAATTTGTAGCAAAGTTTTGAATTCATTTCACCAAGAAATGATGCGTTCATAGATTGGGTTAACAATTGGACCGAAAGTCATTTCTTGCTTCTAGTACCCGTACCATACGTTTTATGTTGTGCAGCTGCCCGAACTCTTTGTCTGCTTTGATTGGAAAGGAAATTTGTGACGCATTTCCATCTTGCAACGACACGGCGCCACATTTGTCTGAAGATGAATTTAACTGCCCAAATCGGTAAGAAAGTAAAATACATTGATCGTGAAAATGCATAGTGCAATGGAGCAAATGAGCTACAACCTATCAACTAGTAAAGCAAAACAGGTATGTTCGGAACTGCGTTTAGGAGTCAAGAACATAAACAAATTAAGATTAATGTTGTCGATGGAACTACTGAAGAAGTAAACCAGGCTGTGTACCTCGGAGTCCGCATTGACAACCAGTTAAAATGGCAACAGCAAATAGATTATGTGTGTAAGAAACGTGCATGTGCTTCGTATGCACTACTTAAGTGGCGTTTTTTTTCACCCACCTTTACTCTTAAAACTGTCAAACTGTCTACTGTAGTTCAGTGCTTCTCAAACTTATTTGTTCCATCGCCCCCTTTTCACTCTAGACACATCGTTTTCGATATCCAAGCCTGATAAAGTAAACATAGTAGTAGTAACTTTATTAGCGATTAGGAAGGTATTGCATTTGCATTTTCGTAGTAAACAGTTATCAAGTCAGGTGTCCCTAAACAAGCTAACACTAAACACATTGCAGTTAATGAAAAGGCCATGCGAAAAAGATAACTAGCAACGCAGTTGAAGGGGGATGTTTGCAGGATGATCCACACGAACATAAGGTAGTATTTTTATAGAATTTTATTTCAAGAAATCGATAAATACCAGGGTCTCCACCTTCACAAAACTTCTGAATTTTGGGAGACATTTTAGTGAGGTACAGTATGTGGCGTGCAGAGGTCTGGTGATGCCCAGGGCGACTGCTTGGTTGTACGCCCTCTACCAATTCTAGTATTGAGCAGTGGCGTATGGTGGTCATGGTTACTGGATATACGCTGTTTGTGACGTCAAAATATAACATTATATTCACGTTTCCAAACCATGCATATTATTCTGCACGCACTCTGCTTAATCGTACAATGTGTCACTGAAGCGCTCCAACTTAAGAGACTGGAGCAAAACATAGCACTCAACGCTAAGACAGAGCAGTTCATAACTGCAAAAATATCCAGCAATGCATTAAAACAGGGAAGTAGAACACACTCAGTGCTATGTCTGCGCAGTTCACAACTGCAAAAATACAGGGCTGCGCATAATAGTGGAGTAAAACACACTCAACGCTTCGACCGAACAGTTCACAGGTTGACATTTAAAACTTGTTGAATTACACAAGAATTGAGTATGCGCATAAAATACCTATGCAAGAAAACTGTGTTTTTTTACTATGTGGCTGCTTTATGTACAACTACTGGGGGGACAGAGAGGGACGCCGGAGCAGCAGTAGGACAGGGGACGCTAAAAGAGTTGAAGGCCATGGAAATTAAAAAAGACAAAAAGTTCGTTATCAAGTGCTGTATGTTTGTTTATTTTCATCAACAATGTCGACCGCAAAAATAATATCAAAAATTATCGAAAAACATTTTCAATTTCCTGGGTGCGCGAATAGCTGCAGTGAATTTACTTCAAGTCGATCTTGATAAGCCATGAAATTACCCATGATACTGTTATGAAAAAGCACCCCCAGCCCCGTTGTCTCCATTTTGAAAGGGCATCGGGACAATGCCGCCTCCATGCTCCCGTTCTCCGACGTCCCAGAGGATAGAACAGACTCGGGCTTGTGTGAGCCGTTATGATCAGTCCGCCTTAACTGCCAATTAATGACGAAACTCGAAATCGTGCACATATTGCAAGCACACGTATGCGGCTGTATTAGTGCACAGTCAGGGTTGCCCCATCGAAAAAAGAAATGGGAAACCAGTGATGCATAAAAAAGTCAGCTCAAACCATTAATGCCCAGCGTATGATTATTCATTCGCAAAAGTGACCTTCTTAATTCACATCAAAGGAAAACTAAAAACGTTTCACTATCATTTGTGGTTGGTATGTTACCACCTAGAGGCAGTTTATGATCCATGAGAGACTGAAGTTTTTGAAGTGACAACAAGTTTGTAAAATTTTAACAGTAAAATAAGTAGGTTTATAAAATTAAGTTTTTAGGGGTAGGTACTGACTAGTGAGGTTTCATACCCACAACATATCTTTAATACATGAATTGGCCTTTGGTTGTGTTTGCTAGCATAGTAAGCATCCTCCTACTACCCAAGATTTTCTTCTAACCTTTCAAATTTTCAACTGAGAAACACTTATAACCCTGTGTATGAAATATCATACGTTGGGCAGTAACGAGTGTCTCATGAGACATTTAGAGCTTAGACTACTCTTTCCAAAAATGTACTTTTTTAAAACAAATTTTAAGAGTGGTGATCAAAAGGTGCTGAGTTAGAGATGTAATGAGTCAGAACCATTGGTTCTGGTGAAGAATAGTCTCCACGGTGCTTTAACCTTGCCTTACAAAATCAGTAGTGTTGTTAGGGCTATGGACAAGGTTATACAGTATTATTCAACTTTACTCTCCCCTGTCTTAGACGCTTTGACCCTACTTTTGACAATGATGTGCATGGTGGTAAAAGTGCTGGATGGAATATTCTACACCAGACACCACTTGATTCGAAGTTTCATAATCATTTTTTGTTATACCAGGGTCTCGATACTACGGGACTCGGGCCAAATCTGGCCTACGAAGGCATTTCGTCCGGCACGCGAAGACATTTTTTCAATAATGAAAAAATAATATATTTACCAAAAACTTGTTGATTTGGTGGAATGCGTGTAACATATCCCGAAACAATCAATCACATTACATAAGATGTCCGGCCTTCAGGCTGCTGTGTAATAGCTTACGTGGCCCTCGAAAAAAGGTTGTAGGACCTTGTGGACAGCTTGTGTGTGCTTTAGCTAGGCTATAAATCAATGGACTGGACGATAATGTCTTATAGCAGCACAAATATCGTGTGATGTGAACACTCTATGGGATTAGCATATTACTCTCAGACCAACCCTCTATCTGCTGGTTACTGATTCACCAAACCTAGTCTGAAGTAGATCCTTGCTGCTCGGTTAAAGATGCAAAAAATCAATTTTGAGGTTGAGTAACAAGAACCAAGTCACAATGAAAACTAATCCCACAAACTTAGAAAAGAGAGAAAAAGTGTTGGTGTCACTCAACCAAACCTCATCAAATTTTACATTGAAAAGATAGGAGGATTTGATTTTTTTGATAAGTTGACAGGACTGTACTAAATTTGGACCCAATCAAGGAAGTAGCTTTGGCCATTGTTTAGGTTCGCAAATCTGTGGTTCATTTTAAAAATGTGTTGACTGAAGGATTTCACTGTTGGTTTTCGCAAGACAGACTGTGATTCTTTGCCAGCAGGAGAGATGCTCGTCCCCAAACAAATAAAGGATTTCTTTACGTTACAAGATTAGATGGGAAACATGGTATAGTGGACACAAAATGCACAGATACTCAAAGATTGTTTGATGCATGGAGCAAATGTATCAAATTAGTTTGCTAAAATTCAATGCGGGACTTCACCCACACAGTTATGGCCTCGGGGATTAATTAATTAATTTACGATTTTTTGGCCATAACTTGCCAAGCACTGATGCCAGATAGCCAACCAAGGGCTCTACAAATGCGGACATTCACTTTGTATAATTTAAAGGAAAACATTTCAATTGCCACTTGATCTTTTTCGCAGGGTCTGATTACGTAATCCAAAAATTTCCAAACCTCCCCCAATTGTGACATCACACCGAAAAATGTTTAAACACAAAAGTGCCCGATTTTTGAAAACCGACCGTAGGAGACGCTTTGCTTTTTTAGATGGTTTGAACAGCTCTCTAGCTCTATCGGTCGGAAAGTTATGACTGGACAAAGTCAAAGCCAATATAGTGGCTTTGCGGTCTTTACAGGGTAGACTCTTAGTTTTTCATTGAAAAGTGTTAAAACTGGCAGTTGCGCCAGTGCATATCCTTGAAATATTGATCCAACACAGGCCAAATTAGCAGCTGAAACACTCTTAAATGCCCAGCGTATGATATATCATAGGCCAAAAACAGGGCTTTAGAAAATGAATTTCATGAAAAACAAACTCAAACCAATTTCAGGAGATCATCTCGAATAACATATTACGGCAGAACTGAAAAATTCAAAGTTTGTGAATTTCGGGCATTAATGGGTTAATCAATAACTTGAAGTAGGACAGTTTTAAAAATTGGCTCAGAAAAACAATTAAACGTCCATGATTATCTTTCAATCCTTTTTTTGATTTTCCCATGATCATCCGATCTGGAAAAAGTCACGTCACTATCAGTTTGATTGGGTGTGCCCCGCAAACCTATAGAGTATAAGTCCGTGTAATTGAAGATTGTGTCAATTACTGGCATTTCAATACGTAAAAAGTGGTGTCGACAAAGAAACAAGTTTCGAAAAATTAAATCCATGCAGCAAGTGTTAGTAGCCTTATAATAGGAAAAATCATCTAGTTACAGAATTTTTATCTTTGTAGTTTCACTCTTTGGATGCCCCCCTACCTTGGATGCCGGGGCCGTCGCCCTGTTCGCCCCCCTCTGCACGCCTCTGGATGCAGTCGTAGATCACCTCGCTTATGAATTAACAAGCAGTTTCTTTGCTTTGAAAGCATTAAGGTCACAGCCGAAGTTAACTCAATGATCGTCAACTGAAGTTATCTCAATGATCGATCAGTGGTAGCGGTTGAACGTTTTCGCCCCTTTGTGTTGTTTGCCCATCTATCGCCCCCTTTGTTTTGTTCGTCTCCTTGCCTCTCAAAATCGCCCCCAAGGGGCGATTCCGCTCACTTTGAGAGCCACTGCTCTAGTTCATCCACGTCTTTCACACGGGCTGGCTTGCTGGAGTATTGCCACTATAACATCGCGAAAAAAGATCACAATCCTTTCAGAATAAAATCGTTCGACTGATGCCCCACAGCGATCAACGGACTCCGGCATCAGGTTTATGCACATATTAAATTCTACACAAATCTATCCGCACTAGCTATGTTTCTAAGTAATTTGTTGTTGAAGCAAGTGCATGCAATTCAATACTTTAAATGATAGAACATAAATGACCATACTCTGGCAGATAATAAACTAGTACCAATTATGCAAATCAAGAACTTCGTTGTATGATCCTCCACTCGCTTCAGCCAGAGAAAAGCAAATGTAGTTGAATGAATGCTCATTTTTGAAACTATCCTCACAATTTGTTTCTAATGTATGAAGTATTTATTTAAGTTTTAATTATATTATCTTTGTGGAAACTTTGCAAAAACCTGCAAATGACAAAATTTATTTTCGCTAAAAGCATATACCGGTACCTAGAAAACATTTAGCCTAAAATTAAAATTCAGCACCTCCCCTAAACTAAAGTTTTTTTCCTGTTTTCCAGCTCAGGGCTTAAAGCTGATGTGCAGTAGGTAAAAAATACTATTAGACACAAAAAAGCTTAGAAAGGCATTACGTGAGATGCCCAGCTGTGAGAAACTTCACCATGCAAACACGAAAAATTGTATTTGATTTGCTTATTGAAACAAGACTTCCCACATTGCAACCCAGTGCTTAACTCAAAGCAGCTTCCTTTGGCTCCAGCCAGGTATTGAAGAATTTCAGCTTGCATTAATGTAACTTAGTGAGCAATCGTTTGACAACAAAAAATTGCAAAATGAAACCGTCTAATGAAAAATGTCCAGACAAAGAAAGCACGAAAGCCTCGAAAAATACTATCCTGTAACGTATTGTTTCATTTCGTAGTTTTTTCTCGTGTTTTTCATTTCATCATGTTGAAAAATAGTGTTGCGCAGTAAGTCTACTGTCCTTCAAGTTTTTTTTCAACTTAGTCGCCAAAGGGCTTCTCAACTGGGGGTCCATGGACCCCTAAGGGTCCATGGTGACCTATTGAAGGGGTCCACATGCTTTTCTTATGAAGTAATACTTTCGTTGCTGACCAGCGATAAAGTCCATGATGTCTAAAGAACCCATATGAACAATGACATATCCACTTCGTTGCTAGTCAATGGAGCAAGTAGCAATTAGGGACAGTTTTGCATTCGCATTTTAGATGTAGCTCTGAGAATATGCTTTTTACTCGTCTTTTCGTTTTCTGATACCACTCCTAACATCGAAAAGCTTGTTAGCGATAAACGCATCCAAAAGTCTGGAAGCAGATCTACAGTAGCGTAAACTAATGTAGATAGAACAGTGTATTGAATGCAATGTGTAAACTGATTTTTGTGTCTGCTTAATTTTTTGGTTATCTGCTAAGGTCCACAGAGTTATCTGAAGAGGTATGGTGGCCCACGGACGAAAATGAGTTGAGAAGCCCTGGTTTAGTACTTCCTTATGGGGCGCCGTTCGTCAAAATATTATATCTGACAGATTTAGCACAAAAACTGCTATCTCTGCGCATATTTAGCTATCTCTGCACACATTTAGCTGTCTGGGCGCAAAGATAGCTGTCTCTGCACGCATTTAGCTATCTCTGCACAGAGATAGCTCTCTCTGCACACATTTAGGCATCTCTGCACATATATAGCTAAATCTGCATGCATATATAGCGCTGAAGCATGTCAGAGGAAAACATGGTATCCTGTCTGGAGAAAAACTTGGTGTTCTGTTTCAGTAATCCAGACAAAAGCTAGGCTACTGCAAGACATGAAATCCCTGGTGTCATATAAAGCTAGATGGTTTCAGGTCTAAATTACACTGGTTTGATAATCACATTGGTTTGTGCAGACGATGGGCTACAGTAAACTTGTGGTGGTGGTCTCAGTGTTAGTGCCATTTTTTGCTTAAAGTTTCAAAGAGGATCTCGTCAAGTCTGACCATTCCAACTGTTCTCACCAGGCGCAGCTCACTGCCTCTCAGCGCCTTCAGGTGCACAAAGAGAATGCTCTCACAGAAAGAGTGCATTGAAAGCGAAGTGGTTGCTTGGAGATGACCACAGTTTTGTAAAGAGAATAACATTGTCATAGAAAAAGCATGTCGAAAGGTAGGCGTTCTTGCCCGAAAATAATGTTGGCAACACACATCACTTTAGTAGCATCTCACAGTAAACCCTACTGGTTGAAGAATCAAAGAAACGAAGGATGCTAAATACAGAGATAGCTAAATACGCGCAGAGATAGCTAAATGCGCACAGAGATAGCTATCTCTGCGCAGAGATAGTCGTTTTTGTGCTAAATCTGTCAGATATAATATTTTTACGAACGGCGCCCCATACTTCCTGGTGAACATCTGACATCCAGCTATCCTTCTACGTGGGTTGAGCTGTTTTAGCGTCCAGCACCTCTGTGTAATCGGGAGTGCGGTGTACGACAGTATTTTCAGCAATTAGATGCAAAACAATGTGTAGACACTTCTTTTCGACCAATCGATATCACAAATTTTCATACATAAAGAACATTTTGAAGTTCAGTTTCAGCTTAACTTCTAATCTATAACAACGGATCTCGATGAGGAAGGCAATAGATCAAAGACTGCCGCAGTGAACAAAGTCTATCCGCCGTATAGCAACGAAATGAGCAGTGAGGCACATAGCCACTTTTTCTGCGTTATGAAGCGTTTCAACCTTTTCTGTCGTGTTTGATTACGATTAGCTGTTGTTTATGTTTTGCTGCTTGGTGGATGACAAGCGCAGTTGCGCGAAACCTTCGTAGCAAACTAAATTAACACCTGGTTCTAGCAAATGTGAGAAGATCTGTTGATAAGCGTCGAGCACTCAAACCAACAGCTCTGTCTGAACCAAACAAGTATAAAACAAACGCTTCCACTATTTTTACCACAGCCTCTTTAACAGTTGCAACACAGTTTCCCACTTTTATATGATTTGTGATTTCAACATTTAACCCAAATTACACAAAGCGTATGACTATGAGTGGTCGAATTGACTGATCCTATCGTGAAAGACCATTTTAGTGATTCAACGTAGCAAAAAAGCAACATCCTTTTATTTTCAGGTTCTACTGTCAGGACCACGGACGCTCTCAATTACCCATTCATATCCCTCTGGATGCAAGATGCAACGGCATCACTGACTGTTTTGATGTTAGTGACGAAATGAACTGCAGCAAAAGCACACATTTTTATTGTGCGTCAGGAAAGCCTTTGTACATTCCTAAAGTTAAGGTATAGCCGAAAATTTTGCAAATTATTAAAGAAGCACTTGATGTCACCTGTTTTCCGAATTAAAACAAAAATGCCTAAATGTTTCGTTTCGTTGCCTTCCTAAACACTAAAACCTAAAACCTACATTTTCTTTCAAGTAACTTCAACATATAACATACTGTCTTGAAAATTGTTTTGGTTTTCAATTTTACTGCAAAAAAGGTTTCCAACCTGTTTTTATCCGAGCATGCTTATGAAAGCTGAAAACTCATATCGCCACAGAGGTTCTAGCGATATCGAGTTACGCGGTTTGCAACTTCATATTAGTTGAAACATGAAAATAGCCCTTAGCACCTGAGCAGTTGTGCAGTATACAATTCCACCGGAGATCTTCAGTGCATACTACAGAGTAGACGATAGCTATCGTCTTCTATATCGAACATTTTACTATTTGACAGCCTGTTTTTTAAACTATAAGGCAGGGGTCGGGAACCATTGGCTCGCGAGCCAGATATGGCTCATTTGATGACGGCATCTGGCTCGCTTGATATTTTCTTAACATGATTGTTACGGATGACACTTTTTCTGTAATTTTCCTACAAAGCCTTCAGCAACACCATGCAGCACCAGAAGTCGCATTAACAGTAAGAAGCGTGTTATTGAAGAGAAAAGTCAGACATTTACCAATTGTTGATTTTGCTTAAAAATGCACACTTTAGTTAAGTAAGCTAGTTGCATTAAGTGTTGAAAAATATTATATGGCTCACACGGAAATACAATTAAAAACATTTAGGTTTCATCCCCTTATCCAGAAAGGTTCCCGACCCCTGCTATAAGGTATATTTTCACCTTTAGTTAGATAACTGAGATAAGCCTTAAAACTAAATGCCAAACCAAAAAATATTGCAAATTTTGAGCCCGAGCTTAGCCATAAACGGCAGTACTCTTTTCAAACCATGGTAGATATCATGGAAGTAACACTTACAACTAGAGTCTTGAACAAGATCGTAAAATTGAAAGTTGGTTGCTAAATGGCTTAGTGATCCACACCACTATTACAAGCATATTGAGTAGCCTACATGTATCTTTTGATATTTGAACAATACCAGATTTTCAGCGCCAAAAAAGCTTTCATAAGTTGTTTTCTTATATGCTCTTATGTTGTCAAGCAAGCCAAAGTTAAATAATCAGCTCAAGACCTTTGAAGCTTTCGGTCTACTATAACAGCAATGACCACTTTTTCTTTAACACTAGAATGCCCAATGGAGTCAAAATGACTCCTTTGAGTAGTTTGCTTGTGCGTATCTTTTCACCTGCTTGTTTCCAGGGAAAATCCTCCCGCGACTTTTGATTATTCCTAGGGCCTAATAGCCTGTTGGGATGTCGTGCGTTTATGTTTAAATAAGACTTTTTTAATATTTACCTCGAATGCCCGGAGGAGTCATTTTGACTCCCTGTTTAGAAATGCTTAAAAAATATTTCATGAACTACAGGCAATGATAGTGTTTTTGTGCTTTGCAGCGTAAATTCAATTTACAAAGCCAATTGTGCTTTGGAAACAGCTTGAAGTCTTTATTGCTGTCAAGTGTCTTTTCAAAAGCTGTATCATTTTGTTATCAGTAGCATAGAATACTTTGTTTTGTTGGGACATTTTGTGTCAACAATGCCCTACTACTAGTTGGTGAATTATCACCTTTGTTTTGACTTGCTCCGCGTGGTTCTGATTGCAAGTACAGTCAGATCATAGCTGCCCTTTAGTTTGCAACTTGAAACAGTCAGCATATGTATATGCCTACAAGTCGAGCCCGAGGTCTCATGCCAAGAGAAGTTTTATCTTTGCTAACTGATATTCCTGAGGATATATCTGACAATCGGGACGAAAGCAACATTGATACAGATGATAATTTCATTCCAGCAGCAGAAGAAACTAGCTCTTCTAGTGAAGATGAGTCGCAAGACAGAACAGGAGCGTTGTGATGCGGATGGAGTTGTCATGTCTCTATTTCTGTGTTTTCCAACTTGCGTTTATTTTTTTGTGGAAGGTAACCGAGGTCCAACCACGAGCGGTTTGTAAAGTTATTTGGAAACTGATGAGAACGATGGTATAGTGTTGACTGCAAAGGATGGCACTAAATGGAAGAAAATACAAGTCAGTGACCAGTCCACACGCAGAATGCAGGTTGCAATACCCTAAGGCAATGCCCAGGCCCTATGAGTTATGCGCGTTGAAACATACAGGCTGGAAGTCCTGCAAGCGCCTGGCATTTATTGTTGAGAAGCTTATACTTGAACACATCCGGAAAAGCACAATCACTGAAGCTACATTGTTGTTATGTACACGAGGAGTAACAGGATCAGATGACGTGCCATATCACACTTTCTGGACTGACAAATGGGGCATGTCATTGCGCAAATAAGCGATGTGATGGAACCATTTCAGCGAAATTTTACGTTTTCTCCGCTTTGACAAAAAGTCTGATCGATCTCTAAGTTTGAAAACAAACAAATTTGCTCTTTTTTCGGTTGTGGGGAAGAGGTTCATACAGAACTATATTTCATGTTACATCCCTGGGGCTTTCATCATTGTGGATGAACAGCTTTTCTACAGCAAATGTGAATGTCCATTTACGCAGTGCATGTCGTCAAATCCTGACAAATATGGGCAGAAATATCGGTTAGCTGTAGACAAAGAGAGCAAGTATGTGGTAAATGGGTTTGGTACGGTGGTAGAGACGAAACTCACTCTAGGGATGAATGCGTCTCCGACCAGTTCGTCATGCTGTTGTTGAAGCCGCACCTCAACAAAGGGAGCAACGTGACAACCGACAATTATTTCACCTCAATGAATTGGCCATGAAGTTGCAAAAAACAAAACCAGCCTACTGGGGACAGTGAACAAAATCCGGAAGGAAGTACCTGCAGTGGTGAAGCACATGAAAGAGACACTTCACTCCACCACACTTTATAAATCTGGTGATGTAACGATGACTGTTTATCAAGGTAAGGCCAAGAAAAATGTGGGAACAGTGAACAAAATCCGGAAGAAAGTACCTGCCTACTGGGAACAGTGAACAAAACCGGAAGGAAGTACCTGCAGTGGTGAAGCACATGAAAGAGACACTTCACTCCACCACACTTTATAAATCTGGTGATGCAACCTATTTGTTTTGTTCTTACAGTACTTTGGTTTTGTTCAATGAAATTAGGTTTAGAAAAATACCTTTGACTGTGCTGTCTTACGAAGCTATTCAACAGCCGTAATCACAGTACTGTTACATAAGAAACTGCAGGGAGTCAAAATGGCTCCTTCGGGCATTCTAGGTGAATCAAAAGTCCGGGCATTTGAGTGTTCTTTTTAACACCAACACAAAAAGGCTTTTTTCGTATGTGTGGCCTCTTGAAATGATAACTAATTGGTTGCAATATAGTTTTTACGTTTTAGAGCTAAAAAACATCTTATTTCATTTGAAAAGTTCGTAATGACCTACCTCATTTTATACAGGTGTGCAACGGCATTCAAGACTGCCAAGGAGGAGAAGATGAATGCCAAAACTGTGCCACTAGCCCTTTTTCTTCAGACAAGTTTCTAATCAGTTCGTATGTGTTGCAGGTTTTAGTCTGGATCACAGGTAAAACTCATTTTTGCAGGGATTTAGTCATGGTATTTGACTTCATGCATTGGTGTTTCCTTTGTCTTTCAGGCCTCTTAGCTGTTTTTGGGAACATAGCTGTGTTAATTCACAACGGATTTCAACTAAAGGGAAAAGAAGAGGGTCGCAATTCTATTTCTTTCATCAACCGCATCTTGGTGCTAAATCTTGCTACGGCTGACCTTCTACTTGGAGTAAGTGTCATCAGCATCATAACTAATTTAAGACTGTATTACTTGTGCAACATAAAAACGTGCATAGGCTTACGATTTTCAGGCGGGAATGTCTGTCAGCACAAAGCAGATTCCTCTGTCAATCTAAAAATAGCAATGTTTTTACAGATTTACCTCTTGAGTCTTGGAATTGTGAACAGTGCTTTTGAAAACATTTACTGTCGAAAGGATATACAGTGGAGGGGAAGTGCAGCATGCATTGGTCTTGGATGTCTTGCGATGATAAGCGTAGAAGCCTCTGTTTTTATTCTAACCATCATGACAACTTACAGATACTATATTTTTGCAATGTAATGCAAAGTGTAAAACAATTTCAATGTCACAACATATTGCAATTATTCCTTCAGTGACAAGTTCCACTGACACAGATGTTTGTATTCCAGGTCTTTTAAAGCAAAGCTCCAAGTTCGTGTTGTTGTCATTGCTCTTCTTATAGTCTGGATTCTGTCCCTAATCTTGGCTTTCGTTCCGCTTTCAGCGGCAAACATGGATTATTTTGTATCTGGCATATGGTAAGTGCAAAAATGTTTGGGAAACATACTACCATCACCATAACGGATATTGGTATGGGCAATTGGCCCGGAACTTTTGCTTCATGCAGGTTTAACTTACATCAGCTCATGTGTCAAAGAAACATTTGCATGCTTTACAGAAGAGATTAAGTGATTTTCAAATCTGTGCAATTGCAGTTAAATCACTGACCGTTCTGGAACAAATGCTAACAATAAGAGGCCAGGAGATCAATTTTGAATCCTTCCTTGAACAACAAAAACTGAATAACTGCAAAATCAAACTTCTTATGAAGTTTTTAAGACTCCATCTCCGCTTCAAACCTGCGGACATTTATCCGCTGACACTGCGCCTCCACTTTTTGGCTAAACCTGTCATAAACATAAACGTGCTATGCGAATCAACTTGAAAAAGCACTGTAGTTGTGGTTGGAACGCATCCAGTATTCTGCAAACGCCCACCTGAACAGTAAAGCCGTTTACTAAAAGCGCTACTAAAAAGTTTTTTTCACCATTGTTATTTGCTGGAATGCGCGTGTCAGAAAGTTATAATTTTACCATCACATTCTCAGGTACAGGAATAACACATATTTAGCAAATCCAACACGAAAAGATGTGCAAAATTTCGTAATTCGTTTGCAAACGTTTGAAGATAGCAACACAACAAGGTTTTCAGAAGGTCTTGTGGGGTGAGTGGTTTTGTGTTGTACATTACCTCATTGGCATCTGATGCACACCAGCGGTACCTTCCGCCGCTTATTGGTTGGTCGCATTACTCCTTTAAAGTACGCCACCTTATTGCCTGGTACAGAGGTGTACATTTGTTTAATTAGATTACGGCTAATGGCTCACACGTTCACAAACTCTTTCAATTGACGCTCGTGCAAAACGATCATACATTTTCCTATTAAAGCAAAAGGTTCTTTGCGGCAAACCACAATCAAGTGGCAATATATCGTGGATTCCAGTGACGTTTCGCCAGCTGTTCGTGTCACCTTACTTTCCATCCTTTTCACCAAACTGAAGAATCGATTTTATCGATATAATTTGTGACCTGAAATATTCAACCAGGGGTCTCAAACTCAAAATTCTCCGAGGAACATATGAGGACATATAAAGCAACCCGAGGGCCGCATTATGACTACACGGGGAGCACATTATGACGCTAACGAAATAATCGAGGTGCTCGAACCTTGCTACAAACGGTTTTTACATCTGATTTTCTGCGAAAGACATCGTGAGTTGTAGGCAAATCATCTCTAGCAGTCTCTACGTTCGTTTAAAAGGAACTTGTTCACTCGCTGGCCGAGCACTTTTAGACACCGGTGAATAAACTAAATAACTTCAATGTTAACTGTTTGAAAATTCCCAATAAACCTTGCGGGCCCCACAAAATGTCCTCGCGGGTCGTGCGGCCCGCGGCATGCGTGTTTGAGACCCCTGTATTCAACCAAAATAATTGTGTTGCATAAAAACGACCAAAATATCTCTGTTAACGTCTTGAAGTGATATGAAAACGACAACAATTTGCTTATTTTTAGATTGTTTGCACAAGCAAATTACTTCACAGATCCAAATTTGTTTAAAAAATTTAAGAATATCCTATCTTGCACAAAATGATCGTTCGTTTTTGAAAACTTCATAATAGTTCTTTGACACAATCCGTTAAATTTTCTGTCAAAATTCGAGCTTTGGGCAACAGTTTTTATCAGTGCTTTTCTTCCTGATATAATCGGAGGTCTTTTCTGACATTGAGGTCGTCAGGAACACAAGCAGTCAGGGAAAAGCATATGTAGGATGCAAGCGAATAAATCCACTGTGCTATGCAAAATGACAAGTGAGCGTTAGGTATACTTTATGCGCTCTTGGACAAGAAATCTTGAGCTAAGCTTCAAACATGTCAGCATTTAAGTGGCCCGACTAACAACTACACTACGTATTGCTCCACCTAAAAATGATGATTATGATCCAAAGACAGCAACGTCTTTAATATAAGCAACGAAGTGTAACATAAAGTGCATACGTTCTCCACCAGCGTAGTTGATTTCAATAGCACATACTGAATAACGTCATGGTTGAACTGCTTGACCCAACTAAAAAAGAGTAAAGCATAATAATGTTGGTCATTTTTTCTTCTTACATAACACGCGCCTTTTCGAGAACGTTCGCTTTCTGTCCTTGGTCTAGGGCAGGGGTCTCCAAACTACGGCCCACGGGCAAAATCCGACCCACGGAGCCATTTCATCCGGAACGCGAAGGCATTTGTCGATAATGAAAATTTAATATATTTAAGAAAAGTTTGTTGACTTGGTAGAATGTAACATACCCTAAAACAAACCACATTTCGTAAAATGTCCGCCCCTTGAACTGTTGTAGCTTATGTGGCCCTCTGACAAAAAAGACTGGAGACCCCTGGTCTAGAGCAGCGCTTTACAAAATAAGCCACGGCCCTGTGGTAGGCCGCAAAGTTCTTTCAGTAGAGCCGCAAAGCATTTTCAAAATGTTAAAATTATCTCGTGTTCTATTTATTTGATCTGATCACATCTAATAAAGCGCAAGTATCCCATTAACAGTAATTTGCATGTGTGTTAATATCTTGTTTCTTTCTAATATCAAAATTTTTTTCGCTTTCATTTGACCACAATATTTTATAGGGGTGCCACAAAAAATTGTGACTAAAGTGGGCTCCAAGTTCAAAACGTTTGGGAAGCACTGGTCTAATGCATAACGGTATCTTTCAAATTTTCTTTGCAATACGACTGTTTTTTAATCTCATGATAATGCAGCAGTAGTTATGCATACGGTAGTGTTAAAAGGTCATCCGTACATGTTTTCTAAGAGATCGTGAAATGCATACGTTCTTTTGGCCGAAATTAGAAGTGAACTAAATTGATTAAAACAACTTCGTGCCGGGAGCTTGCTTGTTCAGACATGGGCAAATTACTTTGCACGATAAACACGAACCATGCGGATAGAACAACAAAAAGGTCGGAATTCATCTCACGCTTTTTACGTAATCATTCAAAAAATTGCATGCCAAGACTGAGTTTGCGCGAAACACACATTCGAAAGCCATGGATGAGATTTATTTAACAATTGTTCAGTTGCTTGATGCCACTATGTGAAATAAAAAGAACATCAACGCAGTAATGTTAGAACTAGAAGTGCATCCTACGTGTTCTAAACACTTTCCAAACACTGAAAGGTTTTACAGTTGAAATGCTTTGTGTGCGCGTACGTTGAATGTACTTGCACGAACCCTAACAAACAGTTTTGTGAAACTTTCTAGACCATTTACGTGGAAAAGCATGATTGCAACTGTGGCAAAGCTGAGTCAGAACTTTGTGCCAGAGTACTATTTTGGATATTACTCTGCCCATGGTGTATGCCTTCCACGACTCTTTCCTAACCCAATCACGGACAAAGCCTGGGGATATTCTCTTCTAATCATCATTATCAATTTTGTTGCTTTCCTTTACATGGCCTTAGCGTACTTCTCCATATACAGGTAGGTGTGTGTATTCATGATTGTGCTGACGATGCAACAATGTTTGTAATACCAAACCCTTTAAAAAAATGTTTCAAACTGTGTACCACTACTTTTCTTGCCCTTAGCAGTGACTATGTACATAGTGATTCATGATTATGATTTTTGATTACTGGACCTGTCTGTTCTTTAGTTGAATGTTATAGTCAGTCCAACTTTCATGAATTTTTCATTCTATTAAGAAAACTTGCGTATTATGAAGTTGGATTTTCGCCAACTTAAAGACGGTTTGAATTGGAATCGACCAAAGACTGTTCAAAGTTTCTATCTAAGATATTCAGTGGAACCAAATGTCGTTGCAGGAAGACTACACATCGCGCAAGGAAAGCAGGGCGCATCAACGACAAAACCTCTCAAAACTTGCAACGAAAAATTGCACGGATCGTTGTTAGCAACTTTTTATGCTGGTTTCCAATTTGTGTTATGGCTTTTATCAGCGTCAATGGTAAGTTTCAAATAGTGGCACATGAAAACAGTCTAATAGGGCTTCACTTTTTCGCCACCGACGTGCTAACGAAGGTGATGGTTTCGGCTCCAATTTCGTAATGTTGCAGTTGCCACAACTGCGCAATTCTCTGAGGGTAAAATCCACTTCCCCAGTTTGGCAACCAGATGGCATCCACATATGTGTTCGACAACTACGATAGCTTATTGTTTAAAATTAGGCTAGTGAAAAAACTGTGATTTTGGTATATCATAACCTTCATGTTCATTTCCACTACTTTGTAAAAGGGTTTGAATTGTGTTCACATCCCTCGCATTAAAAATCATGCCAAGAGAACAAACACCCACTCCACATTTCCAAGTGTTTTGAATATTGAAATATAAATGGTTTTGAAGAATACTGTGATTATAACACCAAGTAATATTATTCGGAGTAATCCACGTTGAGTAACGTTTATAAACACAACAAAACGTTTGATTAAGCCGATATGTGGTAAACGTCGTCACCATAGCCACTACATTCTACTCAGCATTAGGACCCCCGTCTTTGAAATACCATTGAACATTGCACGAACACTACTACGTACAGCCGGATTGAGTCGTTATGTCAGTTAAACCGAAGTAAACACGCACATGCTTCACTCGAAGTCACTCATCTATTTTGATATAGGATTTGATGCTGCTTTACGACAATGGCGGTCATGTGGTTGTGGTAATGTTGAGAAAATTCATATATACGTAGGAATAATTCAGAGCTGGTCGAGTGTACACTTTTGAGGTGGACATTCTCCTCTGGATGTGGCTAGTGAAAGACGTTTCTAACCTTGCCAAAGACTCAAATACTTAAGTTCATCACTGTGTCTTGGATCCCACAGAAAAAAATTTCATAACACACTTTTCGAAGACTGGAGCTTAAAAGAAATATGTTATTAAAAAGCGTGTTTGTTTCAGTTCCCTGTAGTTAAGTCCTGCAAAAGGCTAAAAATATCTGTTACAATTACGCCTTTGTAAAATTTAAGTTAAAAAAGGCAGCAAAGGGCTTAGAGAGAATGGCATATAATTTTGAGCTAAAGGACGACGAACATTTTAAGCAATTGTTAGGGCGGACGGAATAATTTAAAATTAAGGGAAAACTTGCCGTAACAGTGATTTTTGCATAAACTTTTAGCTCATGCTTCAAATTCAGAAGAGAATTACAATCTTGAATTTTAACTGCCTGCCTTCCACGTGCAAGACACGAAAAGAAGCTGGTTTTGCCTACTCTGAGAGGCGACACTATCCTTAGCAAGAGGGTTATAATTGAATTTCTGGGAAGAACCTACATTTCAGGGTTTTGGTTTCGTACTGCTACCAACTTTTCCAAAAAAAGAAATTCAAAAAACATGCTCTATAGTTTAAGGCAATCACGTGACAGTAGTTATGCAGATACTTTTTTGTTCCACTCTAATATAATCTGTTGAAAAACTCACCTGGAAGAGCTTTCAAACCTAATTTGAACATATAAATTACGATGTTACTTCCGAATAATCAAGCATCGTAAAATATTTTTAGTTTCACACAAAGTTCAGCCAACAGTGTAATTTCCTAGCGTATGGTTCAGGGGATTCTTGAATTCCCTGCTGATTTTATAACTTATTTTAAGTGACAATCAGCACTTTATCTTTGCAACCCACTTGATTTCTCATTTTTCTGGCCCTTTAACCTGAGTTTCTCTGATCGCAGTGATCATTCATCGCCAGAGAAATTCTATACAGCTTGATACTGGGCACCTGTACCAAAAACTTAGTCGTATCTGTGTGGCATGAAGGTAATTTAGCCCATTTTGGGTGTGGTGCAGCAGTATGAACATTATGTATCTTGATCTAGCTGTATCAAATTGAATTTAAAACATTCGAAGTTGAGTGAGAAGTGTAGTTAAAATGTTTTCAAGTTTTTTCAAATGAGCGATTTTCCTTGGAGGCAATCCTTAACGCGCGGTTGTCCGTAACAAGCTCTTTACTCAAGCTTAATCTGGTGAAATGCGAAACTCCGTCTGGTCACACGCTGAAGTCAGATTTGTCATATTTCATGTAGAAAAACGTATCTGTATGGTTTTGAAAGTTTATTACTTAAACTACTAACAACTTAGGTGAAGATGCAGAAGGCAAACACAACTTGCTTGCAAATTGCATTCGAAGAAGTTGAAGAAGTTTTGTGAACCATGTCATGAAATTCGAAAATTCCAATGCTGCGACCGACTAGTAACCTCTGTTGCAGGGACAACTCTGTCAGCCGAAGCGTACGCCGTCTCAGCCATTGTCCTGTTGCCGATCAATAGTGCTGCCAACCCGTTCCTTTACTCGAACGTGCCGGAATATTTCTGGCGAAAGCTGAAACCACTGCGAGAAAGCGTGAATTCGTTAGTGGGCTCGAAGTCCGAAGATCAAACTGGTGGAACTGGCCTAAGTGCAACAGGTAAATTACGAAATATATGTCTTGTCGCACGCACTGGTCACTACCACGCTCTTTATTACGCATTTCACAATTTTCACAGGAAACAGGTAAGTAGGACGTCCTGAAACGCAAACAATCATGCAACTAATATTTTTGAAGGATTACCATCACAATTACACTTTTATTTCAGTCACTTGTATCGTAAATCTTTACCGGTCCACTTAAAATTATAATTAGCCCTAGGCATAAACTTATGAGACGCCAGCACGGGTGTCTGGGAGGACAACTGCACCTCTAGCACTGCGAAACGTGTGAAAATCTGGCAATTAGGGCAATAGTTTTTGTGAATTTTCAGGGCAAGGAAGAATGTTTTTCAGAAACAAAATAAAAAACTCAGGCAGACAAGATAGCGAGAGTGTGTGATCGAAAAATTAAAATAATAAAAACCAGGGGTCATTTAGGCTGTAGTCTTCCAAGGGTGAAGATACATATAGTATGAAGCGAGCAGTTGGTTACTTAACATAAGTAAAATTTATTGCTTGGGAGTATAAAGTTTTATACGGTTAATGGAAATGAAATGCGATGCTGGCGAATCAAGCTGACAGAAGAAATTTGTTCAAATTTGTCACATAAAATATTCGCAGGCTTCGCGTATATTACTGTATAAATATTGGTGATAGCTGGAGATGCATCATGACGGTTGTGGACTAGTGCAGCCCTGCGAACACAAAACTTAAACAGACTGAGAACAAGGCGTCCAATCATGTGTTAGAGAAATACATTTTCCGTCGATGTGATGATTCACTCCTGGGAAACAATATTCGTATACTGCTCGGTAGATACGCGATTTGCTATGTTCGCAATGCGGTTGAAGACAAAAGGCACCCCACTACTTTATACGAGAGTCTAACGCAAAAATACAGTCGATTTACAGTGAAGGCAACAAAATCAAATTGGGCAAGAGATGTCAACAATACTTCATGATCAATTTAAGTAATGACAACAGTACAGGATCAATAAAGCTTCTCTTCCTTCGGGAATAATTCTGTGTTGCACCCGTGAATCTATCAAAAATTCATTAGTTTAACGCTCGTTTTTGACCTTCCAGTACTCTCTCCTGATTGTTTAGCAAAAACATTTCATCGACTTGCCACATAAATTGTTTCATGTTGCGCAGCTATGAAGCGATTGGATAATAATTCCTCAACTGCAAATAACGCTTCGAAGGATGAAACCAAGCAACTATGATGTTCTCGCAGAACATTCACTGGTGAATTAGTGAGACCAGATGTTTTCTTTCAGCTATATCGATTCACCAGGATTATGCAACGGTTCGTAATAAAACTTAGCCGTTGCTGTAAAGTTATTCTTGTCTTAATCTTACGATGACAGCAGTTTTGCCAAGCATGTTATGAGACAGTCCCACTTCCGCAGAAGTGGTGCTGCTCGCGTGTTGCTCTGCACGTGCTGTGACCACAGTTACTTTAGCGAAGAAGTATTTCCGGTTTGTTACGACTTTAGCGTGGCAAGAGAATCTTTTCTCTCCGACGTTGAAACGATTCGAAGTGGGTTTCGTCGAAGCTGTTGAAAGCGCACATTAGAACCTTCTCACTTCGAGACTTCGGTAGCGCTTTTATCGAATCATGGAATTTAAAAATTGTTTAACTGTTCTGTTCAAAACAATAAAAATATGTTTCACCAGAATTTAAGTAGTGTTTACACCAAGCGATTTTTTAAGCTGTTGCACAGTTGTCGTTGTGTATCTTGCCAAGTTTTCAACGTCAAATTCGTTTACTGGAACGACTTGATTTGTGTATGAGTGACAGACAGTTCGCTGTATATAAGTGATTGTTGCTATCATGGTATAGTCCACCTTCACAGTTGTTTCTTCGTTTCGTCATAGTCAGCATTATAACGATATCGCGTGGTTTTTGCTTTTTTGCGTGGGATACGTTTGTCCAAAAAACTTTTGAAACACATTCACCAAGACTTGTCTAGTTGTGCAATATCACACATGGCGTCTGCCAGCGAATGCAAATTATTGCCTTGATATTGTACTGTGGTGTTTCAGTCAGTGCGCTTGTGTAGCGCCGTTGTTTATATACACAGTAATTGTAATGCAATTTTACATCAAGTTTTTCACGGCACAGTGAACATTACAATCTTCTGCAATTGTGTTTTCTGCAGAGCGCTTGATGTATAACCCGCGTCATGGGTT
>Ga0210059_1000714_pt1 | contig 44954 bp, 25 predicted proteins | sample Ectturendosymbi2_FD_188042 | JGI IMG/M metagenome (GOLD analysis project Ga0210059, IMG submission 188042) | Ecteinascidia turbinata endosymbiont from Florida, USA - Sample 2 (SPAdes) (version 2) | ecosystem: Host-associated > Tunicates > Ascidians > Unclassified | place: Key West, Florida... | reverse complement strand
CTCAAAACAGCACACGGACTAAAACACAGACGTCACAAAAGGACAAAGCACCGGGGAAATCGTTAAGTAAAGTCAAACAAGCACGGTGGAAACCGCAAGTAAAACAAAACAAACACGGTGGAAACCGTTACCAAAAAATATGCCTTCTCCAGCCCTACACATTAACTTTTTAAATTCCCTCCTCGAAACCTCGTGCGTTTCCGCCACACCCAGTGCTCCCAACCAGCAAGTACAAAAACCCGCCACAAGAGGAACTATGCGGTAAGCGAGCTAAAGCCGCGCGCAAGTTCGTAACATGTTTGTTCATGTTTTTGGGCTGTTCACCACGCATCAAAATTAATATACAGATACAGATTAAGGAAACTGACAACTTTGACATTTTGGCTTTTAAGTGACTTTGAAGAATTGAACCCAATAGCACCAAGCTTTTCGACCCAAGAATTAAATCGAAACCAATGCATCCATGGGCGTTCGCAGAAAACTTTCCAAGGGGGCAACGTCGAAATTTTGCTTATCCTTTCCAAGTTGCTGACGATGCAATGTGAATGGACGTTCACAAAACGCTTTACCCTTTCAACCCCATTAATGTGTGCTGGTTGAACCTCATTCTCAATCGTTTGCATGATATGTTTTCTACACTTCGGCTATCAGAAATGCTTTTTCTTTTCATAAACTGCCTAATATCCATTTTCGAGCACTTCCTACAAATAAGTCATAATTTACGAATAATCAACGGCCAGAACAACATGAGCGGTGAAATAACAAGAAAGTCAGACACTCTCGTAAAACTGTTTCAAGCAATGAGAAGTAGAACTATATGTTGACAAGACTATCGGACAACTTACTAAAATTAGAAAACCAGCACGCAGCAGGCCCGTAACCACCAGGAGGGGCGAAGAGTTTTCTGAGAGGGGCCCAAACTTTTTGAACTATGACCAATAGTTTCAAACTATTACCAACACATTTTTCCAGGGGGTCGAAAAATTTTCTATGGTGGGCGAATCCCCCTTGTTACAGGCAGGGCCCCGACAAGGGGGGACGGGGGGCGATGCCTCGGGGCGGCACTTTTCGGGGGACGGCACTTTTAGTGAAAAGAAGGAATAGTAAATGGTCTTTCACGACATTTTTTGTTTATGACCAGACACGAAGTCCATAGTATGAACACACTCTCTGTAGAACGTAGGTCGATAAAAACAGACAAAACAAAACGTAGTACAAGCATTGAAGCCGGCGGAATCACAGGGTTAGAGACACTTTTTGCAACTGCATTGAAGACAGAACCATAGGGTTAAAGACACATTCTTAACACTAAAGTTAGCTAACACGTCACACTAGTTACAAAACTACTGCGGAGTAGGACGCTAATTCCTAAATTGGTCTAGTCTAGGTAAAATGCGAAAGCATTGTGACATGACACACCATCAATCAAACGGATACTGCAAAGTTCGATTACTCATTCACAGAGTAAAATGCGATTATAGTGTTCAAAGAATAGGGACGAATACAAACAATCTGACTGCATCAAAGCACGTAACCATATGTTGTTAGATTTTCTGCATCTTTCGAGAAGCAGGTAGCCTACGTGTATTTTCGTAACAGAGCCTCAAAGGTAAGAATGTTACATTGAACCTGGTGGCTACTAACACAGGTGGCGGAACCGGGGGGACCGCATGGCCCTAGGCCCCCCACTTTTATATTTCGAGTCTTGCGTAAATAAGTTTAAGTAAATTTCGAATTTTGCCTAAATAAGTGCTAACAAAATTAGTATTGGGTCTATTGTCAAAGTAAATCGTTTAATGAAAAAATGTTGCAGAATTTTAGCCGTATTTGTCATTATTATTAGTAATATATTATATGTAATTTGGCAGGACTTCGTAATTGTTTGGCAGAATACGCCCTGCACGTCACCCTGCTGTGGCTTGCTTACCGCATTGGTGTTATTGAACAGTGTTGCCAGGTGGTGTAATACAGCAAATTTTTTTTACAAAAATGGTGTAATTTTACATGTTTGCGTGCATGGACGTCGGAAAGATTTATCCAGGGGGGCACTAGTGGATTTTTCTGAAAGTTTTTGCAAGGGGGGATAAAAGTAGTGAAATTTGTTTTTTTACCGCTCAAAACTAAGAAAACGGCTTTTTTTGCTAAAGTTTTCAAACTCCTGCCCCTTCTTCCGACGCTCATGCTTGTGTGTAGGAAAATGTTCGTGCCACACCATTAAAAAATTGGTGCAATTTCAAGCGTATTAAATCATTCTACATAGTGAAATTTTACTGAATCTTATACGCAAAATGAAATGTTTGACAGATCAATTTCAATTTTTTGATCAATTTCAATTTTTTGATCAATTTCAATCGCAGACAACGCGAGTTTGTTTGCTTTGTATATTTGTGCCACCACCCATGGTCCTCACTTCACTACGTTGTTAACTCGGGCTCTTTTCTTTGGACCTTGTCGTCAGTTTTCATATAAATTCATTCCATGTCTGGCCTTTCGCGTTCACGTTGCAGGTGGCCTGAATAAAACAATATCGTTCGGAGCAGGCGTTCTCTCGACTTCGTTCGCTCGCGTTTTACTCGGGCTCATCCGTTAGAGCCCGAGCTGCCCTATGCAATTAAGTGTTTTTTAAAACATAATTCATATCGGACTGAATGTTTTTGGATTTGTATATAGCATTGGATTTGAAGTCCAATCCAATGGACAGTTCCCATTTCGAGAATAATTTCAAACGAACGATAAATTGTCCAGCAACTCGGGCTAACATGAATGAGCCTAGTATACGCAGCAGGGCTGTGGAGCCAGACCCGAAACAATTTTGCATGGCTCGAACCGGAGCCAAAAATTTTTTAGACGGTGGAGCAGGAGCAAAAATTTTAGTTGGTGGAGCCGGAGCTCAAATTTGGTTTCCGGTTCCACAGAAATAGTTTATGGGGCAAGCGAGTTGTACAAATAATACAGTGTTTTATTATGTTTTTTTTTGGACCAAATTGGTCTGGAGCCGGTGCCAAAAGCTTCAAGATATTAGAACCGGAACCAAAAATTTTGATGCCGCTAGAGCCTGAAATTTGAGTACTGGCTCCAATGAGTCTGATACGCAGAAGACTTACTGGCGTTATAATTGCTCTGTGTCGTACGGTGTTAAAAAATGGAAAAGCTAACATGCGAAATTCTCATTTATTATCACGTAACTATAACAGAACAATAATGCCAGCCAGAATGAAAGCAAATGGAAATTTCAGTGACGCAAGCGTCGAACGGTTAAATCGTATGATGAGCCCGAGTGACGCTGTTGACCTGGGTCGCCCCTGGAACAGCCTATTTGAATTTCAGGTGGTTCACCGATACGTTTTCACAGTGGTTTAATTTTATCTAAAATAATATAATTTAGACCTTCATATGGTGTATAGGTAATGACGGCATATTTCAATACCTGTGACGTCACAGTTGCACATTCAAACTACAAAAATTTTCTATAGTTTTTTTGACGTGCATTTGTGCCCCCCCACTTTGAAAAAGGTTCCGCCACCCATGGCTACTAACACTCGCTCTCCAGAGCAGGTTGTATAGGGCTCTGCATCCAAAATTTTATGCCACACGCAATCTCTGCATGCATGACTTCCTGAAATTACACCATTTGAGGAATTTCCTGCCTGGTTCTGCTCCCATCTTCTTGCAATGACTCAAGCTTGCACCCATCATTCAGCAATAATAGTTCAAGTCACTGCTGTGACATGACTATTATTGTTGACTCAACTCATGAACATTTTTGTGAAACACCGGAAATGTCAATTGCCGACGTATTATTCACATTGAAACAAAGCATGGGCCGAGGCAAAGGTATGAACTTAGCATTGTATAAAATTAAACTTTGCAGAAAGATAAACATCGGAGCTACAAGCCATAAAATAAAAAAATGAGTTAACTAACCCGACCTTCACCTACAGTTCGGATGTAGATGGCAAGCAATTATACGAGAAGATTTTAGATTGCAAAATGCTAGTTTCAAGTCGTGCAACTTAAAATTATCGCGTCCTGAAGTCCTGACATTCTTCGAATTGCTTGCAAATAAATGCTGACGATGGCAGTATGTGTTGCATGCTGCGAACGATCTTTCGGTAAACTGAAACCGATCCTTTTATACCTCCAGGGTTCAATGACTAACAATAAGTCAGGGCAGGCTGTGTGATCTAGCTTTGATGAGAATAGAAAGGGACGAAAGAGCGAAAGGTTAAAATCATAGACGACTTTGCTTCTATAAAAGCACGCAAAGTGTTGTTGAAATTGTCATTTTTGTGTGAAAGAAATTGTCGTTTGCAGTTGCAATATGTTGTTTGATTGTATTTGTAAGATATACAATTTTGGCATGCAGCACTATGTAGACCTCTAAACTACGATAAGGTTATTATTTGATTGTTTTGATATTCTTCATAATAAAAATAAATGAGTATAGAAGTATGTTGTGGCCCTTATGGATAATTTATATTTTATTTGCTGGAAAGTTTAAAGCATAAATAGGCACATATATTTTCCGTTTCAAAACATTTGTCTTCTTCCTGGTTTAACTTTCATAAAGATTGTATTCTACAATAATATTTAAATTGTTATGAAGGGGCGCACATTTAAACTTTGCCATGGGCGCCACTTTGCATAGATACGCCACTGGCTAATCATAACATGAAATTGCAATGAAAACGCTTAAGTTAAGGCCTGTTAGGTGCGTAGGTCATCTGCGCCTGCTCTCAGAATGTATTCAGACTGGTGAGATTCGCTGAGGCTATTTTCAGGTCTATAGTTAAGACCACTAAATCTTTTTAATGCTACAGATATGTATTATTTAAACGTTTAACCAGTTTTTTTTAAGGAAAATGTTAGGTTCCCGGTGTGGACGTGTAGGGGCCCGATGATAATTTTCTCTGATTCTATAGGGACCCGATTTTCAATTCTAGGGGCCCGAATCGGTTCCCTAAAATACCTTAAAAAATCCCTGGTTTAACGCTTATTTTTGACACAATATGTTTAAAAACGTTTTATTCCTTACGATAAAACCTGATAAAAATCATCACATTTTGAGCGAGTTTTAACTTTTGACAGCTTGTTATATACTAATATAAAGTGTGGATTGGAAGAAGTTAAAATTGTTATGCTTTGTTCAGTTACAGTAACATCTGATAGCCAGAAAACTTTTGAGAATTGTTACATGCTTCTACCCCACCACGTAACCAGTAGCGGATCCAGACCAGGCGTTTGGGGGGACAGCCAAATAGGGGGGCCTCAAAAGAGTCTTCACTTGCTTAAATACCAAAGGTTGTATGCGACAATCGTTGGGTATCACACAACAGTGGTTACGTTTTGTCGGTCACGAAAGTGGCTATTTTTTGTTGGCCTAATTATGCGATTTTTCAGGGAACAACCACAGTTTGACAGCACTTTAAATCAAACGTTTGAATCGGGTCCCAAAAGGCCGGCCTCATTTTTCACAAGCTACACATAACGTCTTATGCGGGAAAAGGAAGTTTCAACCAGCAATAATTGTAGCAAAAAATCAAGCATGAAAAAATCCAGGCTATTGTTCCAAACGTGGAAACAATTTTAAGATTGTTCTTATGTTTGATGATCACAACGTTTTCTGGTGAGAGATCATTTTCAAAGCTGAAAAGAATCAAAAGTGTGCTTCGTTCAACAATGTCACAAGAGCGGCTGTCTGATCTGAGTACTCTTGCGTAGAGAATGATAAACTGCGACTTATTGATTTTGATGACACGATTGACGAATTCGCAGCCAGGAAAGCTCGAAGGAAGATGTTTGACAATAAATTACCTACCTACCGTAACTGCATACTCGCTTACCATACCATGTAAAAAGCCTTAACAAGTTAATATGAAAGCATGACATTTTGATAATCTGACTGTTCTGAGTGAACAATGAGCTTGTTGATCATTGATCTGTAGGCTATGATTCACAAATAGTTTCAACAAATGTTAAGATTAAACATTTTGACTATTTTCAAAGGTTAAAATGCTATGTATTGTTCAAGCAAGATTGCTAGAATCAGTGACGTGATGTTGATTTTTCTGTACTTAATAAAAGCCTTGTCTGTCCTTTCATCATGTGATCAGAGTAAGACACTGTCAGGCGAGTTTACGCTGTGTAGGCCCTAAAAGCACTCAAGTTTATCGTAATGTCATGTCGTACTTACATTCCAAGACTTGAATTTAACCAAAAAACTTCGTAGGGCGAGCGCTGACAGATCTCTACAGATATATGAAAATCGAGTCAGATCCGTATATACGGGGGAGTTGACCTGCTAGTTCTTCATAAATGCTAGAGAAATTTTCACAAGGGCGTACCACGGTTGACTGAACATGATGTAAACTAGCCCGGGGCCCCGCTTGTCTTAAATCCGGCCCTGCCCGTCCCGGTTAGCAAAATGCTCCGGAATTTCACTTCAGGGAAATGTTCAAAATTAACTCCAGCCTGATGATGCATTTTTATGAAATAATTCCGTCCTGAAAGGCCCCGTGGCTTGGGGGGGAGGCGGCACTTTTCTACTCGCCCCGGGGCGGCACTTCCCCATGTCGGGGCCCTGGTTACGGGCCTGCCACGCATGTTTAAAAAAACTGAGCAGATGAATTACGAAAACTTGCCATAGCAAATATAGCTTTCACTTAATGCTCACTAAGAAGCCAGAACTAAATCTTGACGATTAAGACGTAAGGCTGCATAGACGTATTCTAACAAGCCACGTATTTTTATACTGTGTGAAAAGAAGCCTGCACAAGAGTCGTTTGAAAGCTATTCACTCGGGCACGTTGGTCACAGTCTCACACTATCCACGGATTTTTCAAACTTGTGGAAGCACTGCTACAGATTTACTCATGCTTGTTTTCACACAGTATAAAACTATACGTGGCTTACCACTGTCAGCAGTGTCACTGTCCCGCTGCATTACATGCCCAGATATCTGTGTTCAACAGACACGTGCAGGACTCGCATTCAGTGATTTCAAATAAACCCAGATTGCACACCAAAAAAAACATATTGGCAGAATAACGCCATTTTGGACAAGCAAAAGCTAATCTTGATCACTGTGACGGAAAATGTACAGAACTGCGAATGCAACTGTTTGTTGTGGAAAACGAGCTGCACTCTTAGTTTCCAAATACTAAAGTTGCCCTTCGCATATACTTGTGCGTCATGGTTTCCAACTGTACTGGAAAGTGGTCTTTTTCTACGTTGCATAGAATTAAGAATTATCTTCGAATTCAATCGAGCATGAAAAACTAAGCGTGCTGTCTCTAATGAGCATGGAGCATGAGATTCTTGGCAGGGGTATAGTGGCTAACAAAGAGGTGTGGGAACGGCGTTCCCACACCTTTTTGCGCAACGATTTTGCGTGCAAAACATGCGACGTCATCAACGATTTCGCGTGCAAAAAATGCGACGTCGTCAACTTTTCGTAGTTGACATTTTTTCAAAAAGCACACATTGATAGACAGAGACCAAGGCCACTTTAATAAGATCGTTACTAAGTATTCTTCGCAATCTAACGTCTTTGCAATTGCCGTATAATGCGCTGATGTAACAATTACCTGCGAAGTGCTTGTCGTGATCGTGAGGGTATCAGTCTTTGATCAAACTAAGGGCTGTTGTCCACTAGATCCCACAGCAAAACTTCAGTCAAACAATACGTTTCTAGTTGCTTTTGCGTGATCTTTAGTTGAGAACATTTTTTCTAAACGGTGTACGTTTTGATCTGCGAGAGAGTGTAGAGTGTTCACTTTATCCGAAACAATTGTCTTTATTTTGTCTGCTAGGGTTGATCAGCGCAAGCGCTGACCGTATTGGTTATATCACCAAATTCTGTAGCATGATAGAACTGTTGCACGAGCTCAAAAACAGTTTTTAACATAGAAGCATTTGATAATGTCTCAGCAGGAGAAAAGGAAAACTAAGTTTTCTGGACTTGGGGAGACCGGGTAGAGTTGTTACAATTTTCACTTAAATTAGTATAACCACCAATGTACAATAGCTGCAGCAAAGAAAATTTGCAGAAGTTTTGCTACATCCTTCAGCTAATAAACCCAACAAACAAACCCAAAAAGTCATATGTTGAGAACTTTTATTGAATGAAAAGTGAGGTGGTGCCAAATGCAATGACTGACCCCATGGACGGGGTATATTGTTATACACCATGGGGTAACCTGTTACAAGAACGCAAACATGCAATTATACAATAAACCTGTCAATTCAAATGCAGCAAGACCTCAAGGAAATGAGAAGCCATACGCTGTGATAGGGAGCTAAACATTCAAATTTAAAATGCCGTTTCTGTCACCAGGTATAGTTTTCTAACTGCAAACACATTCAAGTTAAAAGGAACTCATGCTCAAAAGCTGCAAGAAAACGAAAGTAAAGGCTTAAGAACACAATCAATGCAATAAACAAGCTCAGTCACTGCAATACAGAAAAAATTCATGCAGTGACTGGACTAATGTGCAATAGCACTGCAAATCACAACAGTGTTTTCAATCCTGGCAAATATCATAAACATATATGTCACTACCATCACTACAAGCTGAGTGTGACCAACCTGTGCATTTTATGCACTGCACCACGTCTCACCCAGGGCAGATTTAGAGTAGAAGTCACTACAGACTAAAACATGAACATCAGACATGACTTTCTTCTCTGCTTGGCAGAATTGATCCTCGAGGTTTACTTCAAACTTCTGCAACTCTCTGATTCTTTTAACATCTTCTCAGCAGATAATGTCAAGATAACCGAATGAAGTTTTCGTGATGATGTTTTGTTTTAACTTTTGGACCAGCTTTAGGATGAGGATGGATCATCACTCGTACATGTCACGACATCTGGTGGCATCCCAATTTTTTCTGGTGACACACCTGATGGCATGTTTTTATGCAGCTAGAATAAAAGACACGGGGTATGTTGATACACTGTGTAACAACATACCCCAAACGTGTCTTGGAACACTCATCGACGATTTTATAGAAAGCCACATAGGTATAACTCTGAGTGTTGGTGGCACAAGTAACTGCATGGAAAACAGTTGTATGCAAGATTAATGTGACCAGGTGAAAGCCTTTAACAACAGCTTAATAACAATTTTTAGCCAGCCCATAAAAATTACTTTACATATACATACCCTAAAACACATAAATCCTACTAACACAGCCCTAACTTATTGAAAACCAAAGTTTTTTTGGAAGCATGTAGCTCTTGGATGTGGAAATTGCCTGTGTTAATTCAAGCGGACAACCGCAATTTTTAAAGAAGTTATGGCGTTTTTAACAACTTACCCTTGTAACAACTCTACCCGGTCTCCCCCTATAAATAAAAAATTGGAAGTTTTCTTGCGTACATTATGCGCATTTTCAATTCTTGTGTAGCAAGGTTGCCAATTCGGCGTTTTTGGAGCCAGATTTTGAAATTCTGGCTTTTTTGGAAATAAAAAATGTTCTGACTTATCTTCAGTCGGGTGGGCTGGGCTCTGACAAAACATTGTCTGAGCTGCATATTCATTACAAAACCATGCAGGGTGCACAGAATATTGCAAGAATTTTGCCGTTGCCCTAAAAATGATCGATGTTATTGATAAAAAACAAATGCACGACAGTGTAATTATGGAGAAAGAATATGCTTCTGAAAATTGCAATTGTGTTATATCGATGTTTCTGACGAGTATTAATGTCTATTTTGTGTGTTGTTTCGCATGTTTTATGTGTATATGCCTCAAAACTGCTATCTGGGTTTTTCTGGCTTTTTTGGTGAAGACAGGTTGGCAAACCTGTTGTGCAGTTTAGCAAGATTCGATCTTGCAAATCGGGGTGTGCGCCAGTCCAGCCGCACACCTACGCTCGACTGCTCGTATTCGACGAGACATTAGCGCAGCCTAGATTTGCAGCTGTAAATTGCTCTGGCGCAGTGATGAATGTGTTTTACTCCCCTTTTTCAACACGCAGCCAAAATTTTGCAGATGTGAACTCCTGTGTCGCAGCATTGAGTTTATTTTCCTCCGATATCCCAACTTGGAGCGCTGATAGTTTATATTCAGTGCAATGACTCATAAAATAAGAGTGCTGTAGAAGAATATGCATATTACGTCAGCAAACTTCGCCAAAACGCTGGTTTGGAAACATGAATATGACGACACAAAGACCGCACACCACAAACAAACGACCACCCTACGCCACTGAATGAAAGCCCCACGAAAATATTCTGCGGACGTCGTTGACCAGCAGTGATTGGCCACGGTGTCGTGGTTGCAATCTGCGCCAGGGAATTTTGACTGTTTGTTGACATTCCACACTCATATCGTGAAATAAAACAAAATGTACAAATCGTTTTATTGATCAGGAAACTTCGAACAAAGCGAAAAGGAATATTTATTTGTACAAAGGCATTGTGTGTGAACGTCACAATTCTAAACCCATAAATCATGCAACGTCATAATAGCCACCATAACAACAATATTTGGATGAGGTGCATTATTTTGCGAACGAGATAAGGATGCAATAAGTACTGTGCACTTGGGTTTCTGGCAACAAAGGTCATATTCAAGGCGTTCACGCAGGGCATGGCGGTGTAATCTTCGATGAAAGCGACATCTACCATCAGAACAGGCCACGGGTGGTTCACGAACATTGTGTTAACGCAAGAACCGTTACAACGCCAGTAAGCAAGCGAACGATGAACTTGGCGCAGGCCACAGACAATATGAAGGACATGAGTGAGATGTGGAACCAAAGCAGATGCGTTGAAAACGGTGGCCAGCGCAGTGTTTTCATGATTGTCATGAAACGTATCAAAGATAAAGAACATTTGAACCGGGCGGAGTCGGGGGAAGAGATACACGAAGTTCTCATTGGAAAAGGCGCTTTGGCACAAACTTAAAAACAGTAGCTAAGTGATCCACGTCTATTTCAAAACGCACTCAAGTAGATTTGAATAACCATATTCTGTTTAAGCGACCGAGGACGAAAGAATAAAATTTCTCGGGCAACTTATCGTTTTATTGTGTCAGACATTTCCACACATTTAGTGAGCACTGAAGATCACCATTTTGAATATGACAAGTTAAAGAATTTCCTATATATAGGTACTGTAAAGAAATGTAGCATTTGGCAAAGCTCACTCCACGACCTAATGATCCTAACGAAAAAGATTTATTGCTGTGAAAACTCCAGCTCAACATCACAGGCGTTCTATTTCATGATGGTTCCATGTATTTTATGGTTACCGCATTTTCACTATCGTGGATCAACTGGCGATGAATGTAATGTAGTATAGGATGTAGGAACAGCACAGTTTAAAGTATCGCCAAACTGACATCATTCAACAACAAAAAATCGTGGTGAGATTATGGCTCCAAGCGGGTAACTGCAACAGTCACTGATAGATCAACCTCAGCTCAGGGAGTAGTTGATAGATCGCAACGGGCGTCCCCCTCGACCCATGCCAAGCGTAGGTGGGACGACCACCTCGTTTGAGAATGAAGAATAGGGCAGAAACAAGCTTTGGAACATGAAATAGTAGCAGATCAAACTTGCAAATATATGAAACAGTTTGTCATTATCCGCGCTTACTGCTTTTTGTACATGCGCCGCTACACGAGGTATCATCGTGCGCCGGAGTGTCTTCGATGCGATTTGCTATCATCACGAAAATAAATGTGTAAAACCCGTAAAATCAACGATACGAACACAATTTGGGGAAACATAACAAGGAATAAAAAGGCGTCGGCGTTTTATAAGATTCCATTGTTGGGCAGTAAAACTTTAATTTCCGACAACAGACAAGAAAGAATCTCTTGCTACTTGATCACTAATACTGTGAAGAGGCAATCGCTGGTGTACTTGCACTAAACCAGCTATGGCCAACCCAAATGGCTTTCTGAGCCAAATATATGTCAATATCCTAACCAGGGCCGCACATTGAATGTCTGACATTGATCTTAGCAAACTACATTTACTTTAGGCTAATGTACTGATAGCATTCGAATCATAACTGCAATGGTAACAGGCGTGATGAAGTGGCACTGAAGACCACCTGCATTAAAGATGTCGATTCAAGATTATCAAAATAAGGACAAGTTGTCAGTATGTAGGATGTTTTGCTACAGCGAAAACCTAAACTGGGCCGCGGGTTGGACATAGCTGGACTAGACAAACGCGCGACGAGCATTGATTGTTACAACACAATTGCGAAAAGCGTGACTTGTCGAGTGCGATGTACAGAAGATCGCAACCAACGTTAAAATACACATCACAAATTTTTCATTAGTCAAAAGCTGCACGAGGCTCCACTGCTTCGTCGTGGTGAGAAAAAACAGGTTGTTAACTGCTGTCTACGGAATGCAAAAAGCGCTTGCAATGTTTGCAAGTGCTTATGACTGTAGTAGTGCTATAGTCGGCAGGCTACCGTCCTCCAAGTCCTATTCGGTGGAATTCGCCTAAAACTTCACAGTCGTCCGTGTGGCCAGAAATCACGACATGCTTGAGCAAGGAATGTGTGGAGCCCCCATTTGCTGCAGGACCTTGTCCAACCACTGAAGCGGTCCGTTCAAATGCATTTCAATCCAGCAGGGGGTGGAAGTGACGTGTTGGCGTCTGTATTCAGCCCCCCAGCCCTTAACGAAGCTCATGCGGATGGTGCACATCCGCGTCAGTTGGTACACGGCTTCGAATCCTTGGTTGACTGACTGCGACAGAAGGGCGGCGAACTCCTGTCGCAGACAAGCTTCTTGTTAGTGCGCGCCAGCAGGTCGAAGCACGATTTGATACAAACGAAAACACAGGCAGCAACACACGTGAGCATCTGACACAGGCAGCAACACACGTGAGCAACTGACACAGGCAGCAGCACACGTGAGCATCTGAAATTTCATGTAGAGCGGTTTAACGGAAACCGTAAAAGCTCCAAAACTGAACTGTCTGGCTCTTCGATAACTTTTATCAGTTTTTAATTTAAGGGCCACCAGCCACGACTCCTGCTTTGCATTTACTTATCTTAATATCTTTAAGTGCAGCAATTACCTGCGAATTTTAATATTCATTCAATTTAAAGCTGGGTCAGAATCGCATCAAGTCTTCGTCTGAAACTGAAAGACAGGGTTCGATTCCCGGTCGGGGCATACCGAAGACTTGAGAAACGGTACCTGCGGCCTATCCTACCTGGTGCTCAGCATTAATGGACTGGGTGTAAGGTAACTGTTCATGCGCGTTGCTGCCACTGACTCGCCACCAGTGGAACATTCACTGCGAAAGTAGTCACGTGGTCCACGGCGCAAGTAAGTGTGGATGGCAGACCATTCGTGACGCTCCAGAGGGATTGCACAGCGAGTATAGCTATACTTTGAGAAAGAAGATATAATCTCAGCTGTCTACGACTTTATGCCTTCGATGAGACGAGAAGTTGTTTGGAAAGTTTAAGTGAAAGTAATAAAAACATCATTCAGGTCGTTTACTGTCCTTACTAACCAGACCCAGTGGATCGTTTGTGGATGGGAGGAAAGACACCGGTGTTGAGAAAAATACTTTACCGTGAAAAGTTACGAGTGTTTGTTCGAGGAGCGACTTCGTTTCAATTCAACTGAACACAATGCTTCGTCTACTTAACCTTCTTAATCAAACAAAATGGAAGTTTAACACCAAGTTCGGTTTCACAGTGAATGTATTAGCCTGGCTGGCAACAGGAGGCGACCCATGGCTGGCATAATGCTTTGGGGGGGGCGCGAGTGGGGGAGACGCAAACAACATGATGCTGCAGAAGGCCAGAAGCTGCAAATGAGAAAAACTTCTTGATCTTAAGTCGTGCGACACGTCATCGCATCGACGTCACGGTTCATTGGTCGGATCGATATGTCTGAGCGCTTGCGTCATAGACAGTGTTTTGACGTGTAACTTACGACACAGTACGAAATGCTGAAGACACCTGATCAGGTTGGTTGTGACCAGTATCTGCCAATGCCATGAACGGATCGGATGGTTGAGAGAAAAAGTTTCACAAACTGTCTCGATTGAAAATCACAACTGATCGGATGGGAACGGAATGCTTGAAACAAATGCAACAAATACACGAAACCAGAGTAACAACATATTTGTGCGTGGAGTAAAATACGCAACGACCATTGAGCGTAGGGGTGAGGTTGACCTCGGGCACCCGACGTAGCAAAGCAGCTACATCGCTCCGGTCAAGGGGGGGGGGCTGGACCGGTTGCCCCCTATCATCTCCACGCCGAGCGCACTACGCACCTGGTTATTGAAGATTTTCAAATGACATCCAGGGGGTATTTTGACAACTGTAGCAGGGTGCCATCCATATCTCCTGTTGCAGTTCGGGCTCTGGACGAAGATAGCGCTGTCGCTCAGGCACTCGGCGAACACTTCGCCAGCGATGTAGTAGAGACGGACACCTGCGCAATGTTACGTCATAAAAGCTCAACTTTCCTTCAAGACAAAGACGCGCGTCGTTTGAACGACGCAGTGACCTTTTAACCACAATAAGTGCGGCAGTGGGCGCGAACCGAACATTATCGAGCTATGCCTTCGGATATTGGAGAAAATAAATGTTGAAAACAAAGCATGCAGATGTCACTGAAAGTCATTATTTTTCAATGCTCCAACTTGGCAAAAAATGTTAAACAATCGTATTCGAGCATTCGCGCTCATTCCACAGAGGAATCGCGAACGGGCCTGTTGCAGAACACCGCAACAAGTATTTGTGACGTCACTTGCACGTAACAAAGAAGATGTTTCCTTCACAAACCTTTCCCGACGTGTCTCCTTGTGATCTCAACATGCTGCGTGCGATTGACATTGGAAAGCAAACCGAGACAGAATCGCTCAGCGCTGGATGGGTCAGTGAAGCCATCAACAGTCAAAGAAGATTGAGCCGCATGGAATGTTTCGCCTCAAAGAAGATATATTTGATTGGCAGGTACGTACGCAATATACGAACAAATGCCATTACAAAAACGCATAAAATACAACTTTTCGTTAAATCTGTTATTAGGAAAAATATTCTTTATCAGGAAATGTGGTGAAACTAAAGTTGTCAGCATGTGGCAAGTTGGTGCAAAAACACTGCTGGGAACTAATCGTTGTTTATATTTTCGCGGCTTCTACCGCAGCTTCCTGAGTAGAAACCACCGCGAATGGACGCGCGGCATGCCAGCTTATCAATGCAACAGAGAACTGCGTTGGGTGGTTCCCCGGGATCGGAAGCAAGGAAATGCATAAAATAAACAATGGCCAAACATTTCAATTCCTGTTTCAACCTGACTGTATTAGTTGTTACCACCAGAGCCAAGAAGTGCAAACCAACGACAGAATGTGCTGCAATGCTTTAAACAGGACGACCATCATTGTTGATTTGTGGAGCAGATGGTCATAACCTCTTGACATTTGGAACCTGGGGACAGCGGATCCATCTGCACCATTTTGCAAATAACATCAAAGGTGCTTTTACGCTCCAGCAATACCGACCGACCGCAAACTCCAGTTGTATCATATCTATTTGCATCTACCGTTGCTCAACTGCAGAGGGAGACTTCGCACCGGGCACCACCACCCCTGCTATCGTCGGAGCGGAAACTTCAGTCGTGATGTAGCAGTGCGCGATGACACGCTTTAACCACGTTGGTTATTACGTCATTCCCAAATTTAATTACGTAGGTTTCTAGCAAAGAACAGACCATAGCGAAAAACAATCTGTGGACAATAACAGCAACACATCAATAAAACGTTTGAAGGACCATTTTTCTTAAAGCGAGAAGCTGCAGTGGTTGATGAATGCGACGTTGGTCGCAATAATAAAAGCGTTACTATAATAATAAAAGCGTCAAAGGTCAACGTTCTATCATTCTACACTTTCAGCGCAGCGTGAATGGCAAGTGCTGGCATAAAGATCTTTTCTGGGGAAGTTGCGCAGTGTTAACCAAATCCACGACTGCAGACCACCAACCTATCCGCTGGTTCAGCTCGTAGTATGAGATTGCACACCAGAACGGCGGTTCGTGGTAAGCCACCGACTGTACGTCATCAGATGACGATGCGTTCGTGCTGCTTTGAGGGGAAGAACCATCTGCGAGAACACAATTCGGTTTAATGTGGTCCGCCCAGTGGTATACAGTTCAAAACGCGAAGCGACGGAACAACACAACAACACTTCACACAACGTTTCTTTTTATCGCTGGCGCTGCTGCTGGTTGCGAAAAATTCCAGTTTCGTCACAAACGAAATACTAACAATCAATCAAGCGTGGAGACGGGCGCCGTTCCAACACAACGATCGATGCTTAGCAGCAGGAAAGTACAAGCGCCTGGTTAACGCGCCGACGAATTATGTCATGAAGGGTTTTGTCCGTAGTTTGTTGCGCTCTTCAGCGCAAGCATCTGACCCGCGCTCCTAGTGCGTGTGCAGTGATTGAGGCCTTTTTTTGAAGAAGCATTCAGGAGTGTCAGGAAAAAGGGCGAGAGAGTCCGAACTCCACTAGGAGTCTGAATTTGATGTTGTTTTGTACATTGCGCGCTCTTGGCAACTGATTTGGACAAAACAAAATTTTGGGCATTGCACTGACACCACAGTTCTATGTTCGCTTCATGCAAATAAGCACACGAAATACAGAAAGCAGGGAAACTTCCCTCGGTGCTTTCAAAGAGGCAACGTGATCAATGCAACTTTCAGCGCAGTCAAAACAGAGAAAATACCCAGCAGTCAAATATCTGCACTGATTGCCCGAAAGAGCTGGCGAGATACAACAGCGAACAAAACCAATCTATGGCTGTTGTGGATCAAGCATTCATCCCGGAGTTTGTTTCGGTCTTCTTCAGTTTTGCCAGGTTTTTTAAGCCATTTTAGGGACCCGATTCGGATCCCTAGAATCAGAGAAAATTGGGTCCCTAGAATCAGAGAAATCGGGTCCCTACAAGTCCATACTGGGTACCTAACATTTTCCTTAAAAAAAACCCTGGTTTTGCAAAAACGCGGAAGTGTTGCCACGCAACTGTTTTCACATTTTATACATGAATTGAAAACAAGCTCGAATTTATCTGTTCAGCCGCAACCCCATCGTTGCAGAACGAATCATAGGCATTAGTGTGCAGGAGGTCTAGGGTACTGGCTTACTACAGGAACAGGAAACAACTTAAATAATAGTCAACTGAAGTGCACCACACACAGGGCTCTACTGACTTGAAAATAGTTACACAACAACAAGTTTAACGTAAACGCTTGAATTGGCAGTTCGCTGAAACTTTGAACGATTAATGATACAACCCGTTCACGCCCATGACGCCAAACGTTATTATGGCTGCAACTAGTTCCGAACTACTAGTGAAATTATTTGAGTATTTAATTTGTCTCAGTTTTTATTTGCTGCAGCTTGTGTTCTTGACATCAGTCAGTTTAGTTCATGTGTTCTGATTTATTCATTATAGTCTTGAGTTTGTTTGCTTTTTCTGCTCTTACTTTAGCCTTTCAAGTTTCACCCGTAAGCTTCGCTTGCAAATTTTCAGGACTGAGGATGCGTAATTTTACGTGAAATCGATTCCTATTGAAAATTTGCTGATCGATTTCTTGCTTGCCCCGTTGTGGAGAGTACTTACTTGAATGGCTGCAACTATTCACATGTTCCTACAGTTCTTCTCAACGCTTTACGAAATGCTCACAAGCAGGTCCTTCATCCAGCTATGTACACAAAGATAATCAATGATACGACTCAGTGCAATCTTTGCAAGTGTCGCTGTAAATGTTTATAAACGTACCTGTTTTCATTTGGAGCTTGTGCAAATTTTGGTGATAGCTTTAAAATGAAAGACTTCACAGTTTTATATTTAACACGCCGAGGGTCATAGTTCAGGTTCCATAATTTCAAAAACAAAACAACACGACTTGAAAGTTGACCAAATGCAGGTACCTGAAAAGTTTGCTGCAGGACCTGGACTGGAAAGTGTAGATGCAGACTCACTGAACTCACTATCTTCGCTCATGTAGCCAGGAGGCGGGCTCTCAGGTATGGTGAAGTTTCCAGATGGTTGCATAGCTTATAAAATAAGATGAATCATCAGCAACGTTCTTACATGGCAAGCAATCAACATACACTACTGATGGTCTGCACGTGGATCACAGAGACCGAGAAAAATCTTACTTGGCTCGTAAGTAGCATTTTCCGGAACAATGCTCCAGTCATCGAGAGGAGGGAATTCAGCAGGTATTGGTTCGCTTTGTCTGGGGACTAAGATGGGCGGAAGAGCAGGTGTTTCGACTCTTGTGTAATGATATGGGTTGACACAAACCTACATGACACAACATAACTGAGGTCGTATCATGTGCGATTTGCTATCTGATCACAGGACACACATATTTCCTCAACACTGCCAAAAGAACCTGTACGTGGATAATGCCACAGACGCACATCAAAATTTTGTTTCAGCTTGTAGAGCAGATAGAATTACAAGCTGTATGACAATGATACTGCATCTTAACTGACTTGACTCATACAAAGCTATAGTGTTTTTTGTCACTACATGTAAATGTAACAGTGTACAGAGAAGAGAATTTAGACTAAAGAAACAAAATCAAAGTTGTAGATTGCAATGCACTGTTTGTAGAAACAAACTGAATTAATTCACAGAATGTTTGAGCGTTACTTCAAAAATTTTGAACTGGTGGTACAGAGAGTTGACACTGCTCTGGCTCCAGAGCACTTTTTTTCATGGGTGTAGCTCTGGCTCCAGAGCTCTTTTTCATAACCTGGCTCCAACTCTAGCTTCTGTTCGTTTTTTACACATTAGTATTTTCAATTGTCTTGGTGTGCCTCAAGTTGAATGGAAAATGAAATATATCAAGTAGACTAAACGAAAATAATATACCAAACGAGAAGGTTAATCTGGTAATTTTTTACAATCAGCGCTCTTACCATGAGAAAAATCAGAGAACAAGCAACTATCAGATGATTCAGAGAACAGTTAATAGCACAAACATAACTCAAGATAACGGTAATAAAAACAAATTCGGGAAATGCAACCAGTGATTCTGCTGTTAATGCCTAGTGACCTTTCTGTAACATGTTTTGAAATATTTTTCTCACTCAAACTTATTGTTTGTTCTCACATAATTCTAGTACCAATATATTTTTCTGCCTATTTTGTTTCAATCATGGAGAATATAGAAATTTTTATCCCATTTTTAAAACAAACAAAGATTAAAGGAATTGAGCACATATTGGCAAAACACATACTAAACACAATTTTCCACATTTGGAATAAACTACAAATGCAAGATATGTATTTCAAGTGTTCTAGCTCCTGACACTATAACAAGAGCATGGTCCTGTGAAAAAACTTGTCAACCACATGAGTCACTAGGATGTTAAAAGGTCAAGACTGGCTGTTAAAGGTCAAGACTGGCTGAAATGAGTTCAACATATGCACATAATATGAAGTGTGAACTTTGGTGAAGCAATGCGTAATAAAAATAATTCATAAACATTGTGCATATTATAGTGTACAGCCAGAAGTATTTCTTCTGCAATTCAGATAAGAATGTTTATGGAGAACTAAAAGAAACAGGAAAATAGATTCACAACACCTAAATGAATTTGAAACATGTCTGCACAGCTTTAAATTTTCACAAGTGTATGTTGTCATAATGCAGTAAAGTTCAATCTGTATTCTGAGTGGAAGATATTTTAGAAACTACAATCAGCCACCAAAGTAGGTAATTGCAGTTATAATTTTAGACACTTGAAATTTGATGATCTTGGCAGGGAGAAAGCATATTTGCAGCTATACTGCTTAAGAAGTAAAAAACTTCAGCCAACATAACCTCAGCACATTAGCTGCTTTTTGAAAATGTTTCACATTGCCCTGTATTTACCAGAAGTTTTAGTCCACTGGCAATTCTTTACTCGACTAACAATTTGTCAGTATAACAACTACAGTATTTGTTAAAAATGCCATGTTACATAAAACAGTTGGTGATAACGAAGACTGGTATGGCAGTAGCTTTCCATCTCACTACCAAAGAGGGTTTAGTTGTTTTGTTTGTGGAAGCAGTCAAAATGAACTAAAAGTGCTCTTTGTTGCATGCATTTTATGAACTGCAGTGAAGCAATACCTAATAATTTCCATAATCATAATTGAATTCTCGCCAAACACTGATTTGATTGAAACTTTGCCTGGTAAAATACAGTAGATACTGTAACAAACATGTTTACGTAGTTTAATACACATAGCACGCTTCAGTCCAAACAGCCAACCATTTATTTTTGTTTTGTGACAAAATCCAAAGCAGATGAAGGGTTGTGGTTGTTTTGTCAAGGGGCAATCCACAAAAAATTAACTGGTACATTTAACAATAAACAACGCATCTCCAATTCACACAATCCCAAGCAAAAAAATATCAGTGCATCAAAAACAACATGCAGTTCACTGCGCTTGGAAAGTCAGTGTTGTCCCATATCCATGACTTCATTCTTTCAGTTTGGTTCGATGACTCATGAAAAATCTAAGATTTAACTCTCTACAGCAAAAAAGCAACAAAGTAGAAGTATAACTAGAATGGCTGCATTTTTTTCAGCCCCAAGTGATGTGATACCAGTAGGAAAGGATGAACCTGTTAGATTTCTTCATTTTTCCAAACACCATAAAATCTGTCAAATTGGCTAGCTAGAATTTCAAAAGTGTTTAAATATGATCTTATTGAAGTATATACACACAAGATATCACAGCTCACTGACTTGAACCTTTTTAAGCCCAACCAAAACCATCTGCCAATGTTTCACCAATCTTTGTAACCAGTTCATGCCTTCCTCAGATTTGCGCGTGTCCTAGCACTCTTAGAGGTGAAAATGCTGCCTTGGCTGTTTTATGTTTATTGTACAACTCCATGATACTACCTCAACATAACATTATCACAGGCAAACAGTGTACTTGCTGGTATTTCAAAAAAAAGCAAATAGCAACAATCAAAATAGTTGAAAATTATTTCAATCATTGAAACGTAAAACTTGGGAAAAGGTCAAACCTTGATTCTATGCATACCTCATCTCGTTTTAATTGAAAAGCATATTCACATTTTTCTACAGGACGCAGCTCGTGATGGTTTCGAAGGTCAGGCCATCTCCACAACCGACAATATAGCACATGAGGCAGTGATTTTTTGTGAGACACCTTCAACAATAACATATGCATCAAACAACATTATGAACTGAAGCCCTCCATGCAGCAGAACATTTAATGTTCCAGTCACAAGCTTATACGAATTGAATTAGGATGATGAAAATCAACAAACAAGAAAAACACAGATAAGGATATAAGGGTTAGTAGTCATTGGCCACCATAAGTCATCAAGACAAATATAACAGCACAACAAAAACATTATATATATATGATATCCATATGTTGCTTCTGCAATCACAGCTCACAGAGATGAAAGCAGAGCCCAGTCAGCTGATTCCTCGAAAGCCTACAGAAAACCTAGAGCTTTTAATTGTAGCTCATAGAATTATATACTTTCTGTCCATCCCACTGCTTTGAAAAAAACACAAGCTACCATTCCCATCATCACTTCCCAATTTGCATTTCTGTTTCATAAGGTTGTCAGGACCACAACCCTAAGTTTTGGAAAACTTCTGTAGGCTCTAATCAGTTCACTCAATTATCAACAATTTCTTGGGGGGCTAGTGATCATACCAACTGGTCCTCATCTTGCCTATGGGGCACAATTCTGATAGCAAGCAGAATTTGCCAGACTTTTTGGACTATTCTGGCTAAATCATGATAGGTAAGGTGTGGTTACTTGTGTAAGCTCTGAAATAACAAAACCTCATGTGCCAACACCCATTTTGAAAGACCATTTCTGCAAATTGTTCAGTTACACCAACTGCAGAGCTCTTGTAAAAAGGAAATAGTTCCGGCTCCAGCTTCGGAGCTCTCTGTTTTCATAAGCATGGCTCCGGAGCTGTGTTTTTTTATAACATGGCTCCGGCTCTGTGTCTTTTTTTTAATATGGCTCCGGCTCCGGTTGTGCTTTGTAAATACACATTAACAATTCTGGTAGTCCTAGTGTCCTTCTTGTAGTAAGTGAGCATGTCATTCCAATATATTTTGAACTAACACTGCTACCACTACCAGGCCTGGGTAGTTGGAAAGAGTTTGGTCTAGAATAGTCGGAGTTGGTAAAAATTCTTTTTGAAAAAATCCGACTTCGGGCCAATCTTCTGCTCGCCGATTGTGATTGTCTGTGCCACAAAAAAGTCCGTAAGCATCACACTTCGCATTTTTTTGCACACAACAAATATGCACTGCGCTGGTGTTGACTGACTTCTTCACACCACACTCAGCAGTAATTTCACAGTCTGATGTGACTAGAACAAGTCTCAACATGAAATCAAATCGCATTGTGACCTTAATTCCTGGTAGAACAGACCCTTGGATTTCACCACAGCGACCCATTTCCATCAAATTAATTAGTCTCGAAGCATGAGCGAAACATGGCAACTGTCAGTACGCAAATGACAAATCTGATTTTGGTCCTCGGTTATGCCCCTGCTTCTAAAACGTTACACGTTTTGATCCAATTAGTTGGCGGTAACACAGTTACTTGTCTTCGTCCTCTACACCAGCGTGGTCCAACTGCAGGCCCACGGGCTACATGGGGCACATGGACAGAATTTTTATGACCTGCAAACTTTCTCACTATTGATTGTTGTGTGGATGTAACAGTACGTAATTTTAATTAGAACATGCATAACATCTTTTAATGATAACAATGGCCCGCGAAGACATCTTGTCAATAATGAAAAAACAATGTATTCACAAAAATTTATTAATTTCGTAGAATGTAATATATCCCGAAATGATCCTATTACGTAAGATGTCCGGTCCTCGAACTGTTGTGTAGTGGCTCTCTGACAAAAAAGTTTGGAGGCCCCTGGGCTAGACTGGAGAGAGCTTCTAGAAAATAATTAGCATAAATAGGTTTCCTGAACTGAAACATTTTGCAATAAAAATGCACTTGGCGTTTAGAAGCACATAAATGTGTGAGAGTGGGCTACATTTTCTAGTATGAAGAAAGTCAAATCCAAAACATAAATCGAATGTCAGGCAAAGCACTGTCAGTAGTCTCCGACTTGCTATCACTAAGATATTGGTATTGATATAGGAACCATAGTGTCAGAGAAGCTTCAACCACAGGTATTGCATTGATTTGTAGTAAATTTTTATTGCTATTGCAGTTTTTTTTAACACTTTGGCATCCGGCCGGTTTTGGGGATTTTCACGAAAAAAAACACTGAAATGCACGTGGCTTTGCGCGGGAATTTCTCAGGTTCAGTAAGCGCTACGGACCTGGCCAAAAGCTCAAAAGGCGCTGCAAGCCTTGTAGCTTGCATTCGAACAAAGATTTTTTGGTTGGGGGAAGGAGCTATGGTGTTGGTAAGGCAAAAGAAAACCACTGGTTTTAGGCCGAAATCTAGGTACAAATACATCGTACGCCGGCTCTCGAAGTGTTAAGGAAGCTGTTAGATATCCAGTATGGACCTGTAGGGACCCGATATGTCTGATTCTAAGGACCGAATTTTCTTTGATTCTAGGGACCCGATGATAATTTTCTGATTCTACGGATGCAATTTTCAATTCTAGGGACCCTGGTCCCTAAAACACTTTAAAACTTGGCTCAATGACATACTGACTTCGCTCACTTAGTTTCCTTTTTCTATCTTGTTAATCTGTTTTTCATACACCATTTTATGAGAAGTGGCCCCGCGAATTGTCACATTTTTGTAAAATGGCCTGAAGGTCAAAAGTAGTTGGACCACACTGCTCTTTACCAGGGGTTTCCAAACTTTTTTGTCCAAAGGCCACATAAGCTATTACAGAACAGAGAGTGCCGGACGTCTTCATTAATGTGATTGTTTTAGGATATGTTACATTCTACCAAATCAACAAAATTTTGGTAATTTTTTTTCATCATTTGACAAAATGGCTTCGCGGGCCATAGTTTGGAGACCCCTGCTCTACACAATAGCAGTGTGGCAGAAATCAGTGAATAACAAAGTTCGTGTGACAAAAAGTGTTGGAATAGACTCATAATTGCTTGACATAACAGCAGTAAACAACAGAAGCGTTAAGTTTGGAGTTGGTTGGTAGGCTCAATTGCTTGAGTTTTTTGTTACGGTGGTTAGAGAATATTCAAATAACCTCACTTGAAAAGCCATTTGAGACGGTATCATCATGAATGCCTAGTGCGTTTTGCGACAGTGCCGCGTAGCCGATGTGTGGAGACTGCAGACCAGGAGAATGCACTTTTCCATTTTTTTTGGTTTGTTCAAAATCCTGGGCACGCACCGATATCAATAATATCGGTTACAAAACTCACAGGGGATCTGCTTTAACCAGTTATTATTGGCATTTGGCAATGACTTTAATTGTGGCTATTTTAGACTAACAGCTAGTCAGTTACTAGTGACCTGTGTAAACTATCTCGGTGCAGTTCCCAAGTGCGATTGGCATGCGGGCAAACATGTCAACTAGCCAGTTGTATACATCACTGAGTGCTATTGTTTAGTCATAATACATAATTGATGATAGTAGGGTGCTGTGAGGTGTGAGCCAGTTCAGAGAGCCTTGTTTTTCAGCGCGCTTAGCAACTAGTGTTGGATGATGCATCTCAGGAAGGGTCCGGAGCCAGAGCTGCTAAATTAACCACCAGCTCCAGCTAAATTTTAAAATCAGCTCCGGCTCTAGGGCTTTGGCTCCGCAGCCCTAAGTTACACAAAACGAAATCTTACCGAAAGTTAAATTTTTAACCACGCTCACCAGACTGATAGTGGATTTAAACCTCTGCATGAATACCGGTTTGAAAAAATTAGTAAGTTGGACAAAAATTATATGTACGACGCTATATATTGCACATTTCATCACATGATGCAATAACAAAATTTAAGCAACATATTATGTATGGGTCATTACTCAAACCGCATTCAAAAGACTTTACAACGCATATTAAACCAACTGACCTAGAGGATTACCTCATAACAGAAGAAATATCACAGACATGTTTGCATTTTTGCAAGTAATAATTTAAAATCAAATTTTAGGTTACGATAAAGAACAATACATGTTGAATTCTGTGCAGACGTTGTCACTAAAGCAGTCAAACATGACAGCATAAACCGTGATTTTGTTCTCTGTCAGTCATTTGCTTACAATAGCGTTTCTCAAACCATGGGTCGCGACCCAAATGTGGGTCGCCAAGGCTTTGTTTAAAATTGGATTTAGCCAAAACAACATCTTCAAGCAGTATTTTATCTCTTCTGTTTTAAAATCGATAGCGACTGTTACATCTAGAGTGAGTAAAATCATTCTGGATTGAGCATATCCAATCTTAGCCACGCTCTGTGATGTCATAGAGTTGACTAATCAAAATTTTGCAGAGAAAATACGTGTTTCTTCTAAACAGAGTGGTAACACTAGTGCAGACCCAGTGTCCCAGTAGGTTAGGTGAGGTGAGTTCAGCAGTGCTTGTATCTGCATTCCACACTCTAGTTGATGAGGAGAGGCTTGCCCAATTTTTCTTAACACAACTGTTCATAAATATGGGAGATTGAAGAATTGTTGAATTTAACTTTTGAATTAAACTTTAAACTTTTTGAATTAAACTTTTTGAATTTAAAATCAATGATTTTAAGTTAATTTTTCATGGTATTAGAGTAGTTTGAAACATTTTCACTTCCTAAGCATGCAAACTTCAAATTTATCAAGAACTGTCATAATGTAAATGTTGTTTGATAGTACTGTGCACTATGACTGGTTGTCTGTGTCTTGTCTATTTCATACATATCTGAAAAAATAGCAGAGTGCTAAAATTAAAAATACATATTTTCGATGTTTGAGGTTTGGGTCGTGAGATGTTCATAAAACTCAGATTTGGGTCGCGCTCAATAAGTTTAAGAACCACTGGCTTACATGAAAACTCAAACGTTTTTGGAGGGTTATCCAGTACGCAACATCAAGAACAGGACAGATTTAGCATAAATAATCAGGCTTCTCAATTTTTTCTATATATATACTATAGGTTGATATTTTAAGGTGAAATTATGTTGCACAGGGTAGCTCATCATCTGCAGCAAGTGTTTTTGAGGACCACAAAGAGATATAGTGAATATTAATTATATAAAACTGAAGAAGTACTGTACTCAACTAGATTCACAATTTGCATGGTGCTGATAACACACATTATTGGTTGAAGACTAGGTTCAGTGCAGCAATTTGATTTTAAGATCAACTTACACTTGTGCTGCAACACATTTTATACGCCTTAACCAAACAACTTTTTATTCTCAAGACACTAAAATGTGGTACAATCAACATTACAGCCAAATATACCCTTGGCAGAACACTTAGCTGTTGTCTAGAGATCTTTATGTACATTCCAAAAGTTTCTCAAGTAAAATAAGCATCAGTTTGATTTAAACTACGTTTCTGTTTTTAATGCCATACTTTTGGTTTGACATTACAATATTTCACAAACCAACTTGATGCAAGTATTGATGAAGCGTTACATCATGAAGTTTATGTTAAACAGGCAACAAACACTCAACTATTCATACTAGAGATAGACCAATATCTCGGCTGACATTTGGGTTTTACTGATATATCGGTATCAATGAAAATGGCTGATTTTATCAGCCTCAGTAGGTGTTGGCAAAACGTTGTTATACTCCTCACACATGCAGACAACTTGGGCAAGAAAGCACAGCAAACCAAGTCAAGACAGTTATCTTGTAGCAATGCTAGCAGATGTGTTTTCACAAACAAGCAGACAAGGTGAACCATGAAGCAGGTGTCGGCCGTCACAGCCAAAACAAAAGCATCATGATTAATCAGATTAATAAAAATAAAATATTGAAATTGCTGCAATTTAAAAAAATTAGCTCATTACTGATTTTTTCAGTTTTTGAAAAAAAGGTAAGGCACAGAATACATTATATTTATTTTTGACAATGAAGCACAAAACAATACTATAAAATTTTAGAAATATCAGTTATTGGTATTGGCTGTTGGTCCATGAATGGCTGATATATCGGTATCGGCCCCAATAAAGCCATATCGGTAAATCCCTAATTCACACTGTCAAGATTTCACTTCTGAGTGAAATGATAATACATTATTTTTGTTTTTAATTTGCATAGTTCATTACTGAGCACAAATGTTGCTTACAACGATTGAAACGACAAACTATGAAGAAATTTATTCACGTTGTATCTTATTTCCATTGGAATATACCTCATATCAAAGATTAGCTTGTGACATCCACAAAACAAATGATAAACTTTCAATCTTGAAATGTTTGTTACTGATAAAATAAGCATAAATTTTTAATCACTAGATACAACATACAGGCTAAGGCAGTGTTTTTCAACCAGGGTCCGCAGAACCTCAGGGTTTCGCGAGTGGCTGCCTGGGGTTCCGTTAAAACAGACCAAATTTGTCTGGGGCCAAATTTACAACCACAGTTCTATGCGGTTGTAGCAATAAAGACACTTGGATCATTGCATAGGGTTCTGTGAGCAATGCAAACATTTGTGGAAGGTTCCGCTGCAGCAAAAAGGTTGAAAAACACTGTGCTAAGGTAATATATATAAATACAGAAAAAGTATACCTTTATCCAACTGACTGTTGCAACAAAATTAAGTGAAACCAAATCTACAAATAAAAATAACATCATTTCCCCATCAATCTTTGCAGCACCAAATAAGTAAAAATACCAAGATTTTGGCAAAATTTTAATTTTTTCATGAAACAAAATTACAACTAGGGTCAAGCAAGTTTTATAGCATGTCTAGCTGCTTTGTCCACTGCTGCTGCAAAGATTTAAGAAATTGGAAAAAATGATTCATAAACATTCCCCAAACACTTCACATGCAAGGAGTTTGCAACTACGAGGTAGCAAACACACTGCTTTCATATTGCTTTTTTTGTGTTAATTACTGACCATCTTCCATTGAACCTGTTTTTTTTTCACGGAGATATTTTGGTCATTTGTGCTACTAGTGCTAAAACTCACCAAAACAGTATTCACTAGCCTACCTTTTCGGACATCATGTCCGAACTGACTGAATTTTTTCAGTCATTTAAAAAAATTTAGCCTATGACCACAACATGACTGAACTGAAAAAAAACTGAAAGACGTTAGAATGAACAAAGACTGTATTTAACTTACTGCCTATAGTTTAGAAAATGAGGACTGGCCAACTAGTGAATGCTGATCATTTTGCAGCATAAATTAAGAACTTTACCTGGAGTCTTCCATCCAGAGATCGAGGAATCTTTACACATTTTGTATCAACAGATTGCTTAGTAACTGCTTTCTTCAAGTCTTCTAAGCCTCCACTTTTCTTTAGCTTCTTGACCAAACTCTTAATAGCCTTTTCAGCAAACTTTTCATCCTAAAATTTATAAACAAAAACTTTATTAGAATGAATCAGAAACATACGTGATTACTCTTATTTGCATTTGTGTTGCTTTTATGATAAACATCTCTAGTATAAAATATCTAGATGGCAATAGAATGCTATGTTCAAAATCAAGCCTGTCAGTGATTACTCACAAGCAAAGGAATATATCAATTAAATGAATCAACATCTCGAACACACTTATCAGAAGTGATTTGTGGCAAAGCTCTAAACAATAGAGAATATGTACAAAAGGTGGTAAATACTGCAAGCACTGAATAAATTTAATTTTACAAAATGCAAGGAATTTTACAGATTGAATAACTAACAATTGTTTGCGATCATGTAGCTATACCAAGCTTCTCTTTTCAAACCATTTTTTGATAAATGAGTTCCTTCATGACATCATCATGTTTACTCTATTTAAGCTCACATTTATATCAATTATAAAACATACTGAAAAGAAAACAGCATTCAACTTTAATGGTGCAGTCTGACATATTTTCATAAGAACATTAATTGTGCAACTTTAGTGACTTGCAGTGATGAAATTGCAAAGCTATTTATGAGGTATTTGTGTAAATGCACATTGCACATCACTTTTTTGATTACTAATACAAATAAACTTTCGTATGATTATAAACTTCAGTATCCCACCCCAAATGGAAACTTGCCTGAATGTTCTGCATTTTTTTAGTTATGAGCAAGAGTAAATTTGGTATAAATTAACACTTTTGTTACAGGGGCATGTATCTGCACGCATAAATCTGTACAGAACTGATACAGTGCTACATACCAATATGTAGCTGGTTGAATTTTTTCTTTTGTGTAGTAGGCATTTTACTTATTTGAACTATCTGTGACATGTCAAAATCTTCCTGCAACAACCAGTGTAGTAGGTGTCATCTTCTTGATTGTAAGTACATACATGTATGTAAGTAGATGGGAGAAAAAAAGCAGATTGACAGTAGCACATATAACTGGTTTGCCATGCATTAAAGATTGCTTGAAGGCATTTATTTTCCAACATGGCTGCACTAGGGTGCAAGGTTCATGTCCATACTGCTGGTTATTGCAGGAAGATTTTGACACGTCACAGATGTTTTGTAAGGCAGGAAAGGTTGTTTATAACATACTTTATAAACAATTGTGTGCTTGATGATAAAATCTATTCAACATGGATGCACTCAGCTCACACATTGGCTGCAATACTGCTAATCATTGTAGGAATGTTTCAGAATGTCGCAGGCAGGTACAAGAGGAAAAGTTTTTTATACCATGTTTGTTTTGTGCTTGCTTATACTTCCAATTACAATGTGTTTAGGTGACCAGCCATAACAACAAAAACCACCTGGTACCCAGCGCATTTTTTCTGATGAAACACATGTAACTAAAAGTGTAGTGAGCATCTCTGCAACTTGAAAAATCATTTATATAAAAATTTCACTCAACTTTCGTGCAAATTTTAAACTATCATGATGTGAAACAAACATCTTGTGTGGAAGACTTGCACAAAAAACTGAGTTGCTCATAAAAACATTTGGAAGTGGAAGGTGCAGAAAACCTAGCTAAATAGTCTGCTTTTAGATTATCATAAACTATCCAATTTATATAACGCTAAGGCATCCATACTGTATTTGAAACTGAATAAAAAAATGAAATTAGTTTCAAAGACTTGGAAAATATTCCATATATACAGAATGTTTCAGAACACCACAATTAGTTTTCTCGAAAACAAATTTGAAATATTAAGACAAACTTTTACAGACGATACAGTCGATTTAACTAGTTGCTAGGGTGTAGGCAGATTAGGCCCATGGGCTGTAGTTTGGAAACCCCTGGTGTAGGGGTATGTTGAAAGACTAAGAAAGGGCTGTTGACCTGCCAGCACCTAACTGGGAAAAATAAAAAGCTTCAAGCATAATTCAGCTCAGTTGATCAAGACTTGGGTTAAGACCAGAAAGAAACGCTAGCCTGACAGTGAATTTGAAAAATTTAACAAAATAGATGCCCAAAACGCACCTCAATATAACAACACTAACTGATTTAACAACATAACTGAGGGACACTGACCATCTCTTTAACACAAAAAATGGTTCACTTGGGATGTACATCCATAGTGGATACACAATCATTGCTATTTTTGTATAGTGGTAACAAAACATGTTGAATTTAAAAATTATGCCTAATGGGCCCTAGATTTTGTTCCAACATGTGCGGTCTATAATCACTCAGATAAGCACTATGCTGTTTAGTTATGTTGGATGTCCATTATCTTGATAAAAGTCTTGCTTCTCAGGTATGAACTCAAGTGAGACAAACTGTGGAAACTCATATGTAATCTCGACAAATTGGGAAAATATGTACAAGTTAATTTCATCTGATAAAACCACCTCCCATGGTTGATGCAACCACATCAGGCAAATTATTATAGCTTTTTATTGCCGGTAGCTATTGGACGCAGTTGGTTTTACATGTTTTATCAATATTTCAGAGATATTATGTTAAAGACGTACATACTTACATAAACGATCCTTAGGTACATTTTCATATTTTTAACTGAATTACCAGATAAAAGGTATGATTAATATACACATAGGGAGTTGAACTCAATCACTGCCAACAAATCGGTTACTAGATTGTTTTTGGCAAATTTTGACTGAATTTCTTTTAGGCTAAATGACTGTAATCCAAACAGTGTTGTTTTAAAACTTTAGCAACAATAACAAACTTAGAAAATTGAGCTTACTAGTTCATGTGAAGCTGATGATTTCATATTTAGCATATGAAATATTGTAACTTGTAAACAAGGCAAAGGAAAACAGGGTAAATGTTGTTTCCACAACATACTTCCTAATGGTGTAAGTCTGTTAGATTATGAATAAGCAGATATATTTTCTGGCTGTTTTTATTCATTGAGACATTCCAGTCATTTGGCCCAAAATAGTGTTAAAACTTGCTGAAACAGTAGTCACTAGTCTATATTTTTTTGACTTTATGACCAAATTTACTTAATTTTTGTGGTCATTTTGTTGACGTGTCTTTATCTGCAAACACAGGCTCATTCAGTGAATCTGATTAACTCTGTCCTATGAAATGACGAAAGGTGTCACACAGGCTCGCCGCTGCTTGAGACACAAAGCAGGCAGGGGATTTGAGAGGTGACACTATACAATTTATTGCCCTCGACTCTTGCGTCGCATTTAGTAACGCATAACGGCAACATTTACCGACCATTAGCACAAACAACGACTTGTCTTTACCAAGATGAAGAGACTAATATATCGTAGAAAACAGTTGATTGGTCAGTCAGACAACAACTTGCTCGCGACACTACTCGGAAAGAAGCTCCATGCAAAACTCTCTGAGGTTGTAAATACACGCGCAGAAAAGCAAGTAGAAAAACGCATCCAGCACAAGACGTGATTGTTAAGTCACGTGATACATATAAATGCAGTGTGAACATGTGAATGGTTTGTGCCTAGCAAGATGGCTCTATGAGCAGTCTATGACAATGCGTTGATTCCAGAGCATACGTACTTGTCCATATAGTTGGGCCACTGGCCGCAACAACATCCCTTTCTTTTAAAGGTGAGGCCCTGCTGGGGCACTGTGGATCGTGAGTGGCGACATGTGTGGTGTGTGGCAAATGGTGAGCGTTAACAGAGCTCATGGCAAGCACCTTCCGGGCGTGAGCAGTGTCCTGAAAAGGTGCAAGGCAGGCATTATCACAGCCTGCGGGGAACCTGTAGGATGTTGGACCCCAACCACAAGAGGAAAGTATTTCACTCTAGTTTTTACTAGAAACTAGGCTAAAATCTGAGTCTTTTGAGCCTTTGATTAGCTTTCTAAGGTTTCTGGTTCAAAAGTTATGGCAAAAAAATTAAATTTGGATAACAATTACCCAAAAGATTCATTTACCCAAATTTTGGTTATTTTACCCTAATGGAATCTCCTACTTTGGCAGCTCCATTGCAAGCTAAGCTGTCAGAAGCTCATGCACTGCCACACATACACACAGTTGTTTTGCAATATTTCGTGAGAAGACAGTTTCAAATCCCGATTGTTTGGTTTTTCAGTTTAGGTCTACTTCAATGTCATGCCAAGTAATGTGGGTTCATTTCCACTGAAGCTATATTTTTACGAAGAATTTATCATACTGAAAAGCTAGCCTTAGAAATTGTCATCGCATTGTCTGAAAAAAATACCAGTTAAGCATTGTATTTTGAAAACAGCCTTTTCAAAATGAACAGTTGACAATGTTGTTCACTGCACAAGAAGTCTCATACTAATTTCTCATAATTCACTTTTACATCACGATGTAAAATCAGAGCAACTATTCAAACGCTCTTCGCCACAGTAATTCCATAAGTACATTTTTAACAATCTAAGTTTTTTTATGGAAAGTGTTGGGCACCTGGTATGGACCTGTAGGGAACCTATTTCTCTGATTCTAGGGACCTGATGATAATTTTCTGATTCTAGGGACCCAATTTTGAATTAGCCAGGGACTCCTTAGACCTGAATCGGGTCCCTAAAACACCTTAACACTTTGAGAGCCGGTCTACGATATATTCGTACTTCGACTTCGGCCTAAAAAAACGGCAGTTTTCGGTTGCCTTACCAACGCCCTAGCTCCTCCGCCGATTGTGCTAGAGAGCTGTTCAAGGGCTTAAACGGATCGGCCAGTCTAGTAGATTGTACTCAAAATTTTTTTGGTTGGGGGTTGCTAATGACTGACATCATAAGTGAAGTAGTTTTAGGGTCATTTTGGCTCATGTTTCCTGGCCTAGGGCCCAACCGCTAGACCAAAGTGTTTCGCTGAAGTTTTCATTGGAAACTAGGCTCGAGTCTGAGTCTTTTGAGCCTTTTATCGACTTTCTAGCATGTCTGGTTCAAAAGTTATGATCTAAAATAAACAAATTAATTATCTAATTAGTCAAATATTTTTACTTAACTTACATCACAACTTTTGAACCCGAAACCTCAGTAGGTCATCCAAAGTATCAAAAGACTCAGATTGTAGCCTAGTTTCCAGTAAACACTGGAGCGAAATACTATCACCTAACGGTTGGCGCCCAGGGCTAGGCAAAGTGGGCCAAGGTGGCCTAGAAGTCCTCCACTTATGACGTCACTCACAAAAAACCCGCATCCCCCAAACAAATAAATTTTTTTCAACTGCAGACTAGAAGACTTGCCGCATCTTTTAAGACTTTTACCAGGTCTGTAGAGCACACCAGACCGTAGAAATTCCCGCGCAAAGCCACATGCGTTTAGGCATTTTTTATCCAAAAATCCCCGAATCCTAGCAGACGCCAAAGTGTTAAAAACCCTGATCTTAATCTTGATATAAAGAGCTCCTGCAGGCGATGTCAGCATCAAGTTTATACCACATTTAGTTGATTGTAAGCCACGGCTTATGAGGATTTTTTTCATCATTTCATGTGGCTTATAATCAAGGGTGGCTTACATGTTTTTATTTCTTTACCTTATCGAAGGGCATAGATGACGCTCAGTCTTTCTGTGGCTACATTTCGTCGACAAAACTCTTTTTACGCAATTTATTCTCTTCAGAATCATATGCACACTCTGTCACAGGAAGCATTACGAACAGAAGGCAGTTGTAGTGATGAAACATCACTAACTGGGTTACAAATTAACATGAAACATGCTTGTACGCAGAAGTATTTCAGATGCTTACGTAACCTATGTTTAGTGTTTCCAACCCAGGTTTTCCCGAACCCAAAACCCGGGTCTTTAAGCTATTTTCTACAACCCGAAACCCAGTTTTTTTCCAATCACCAAATCCAGATATTTAAAAAAACATGGAATTGGTGTTGCATTTAAACATCAGGAATTGTGATAACACTGAAGTTGCAGAGTGGCACGTGTAACAGCCAAATTAGCATGTTTGAACTTTCAACTATTACCATGAGGCACAAAGTGTGGGGTTTGCTCGGTGACCACTGGATGTTTGTTGTTGGTCCATTTATATTTTCATTCAATTGACCTATTTAAACAAATTGTGACATCATTTTGTACATAATAGGTGTCAACAGGACCTTTAGTCTTTTCGCTAACCTAATTCAATAACTACCACGTGAGGTAGTTCTTCAAAGGTGTGCCGTAGTTTCGTAGTTACTAGTTAGTTCATTTAGAAGCTGTTATGTGTTAGTTCACATAAAGCTGTTATTCTTTGCAAAATCAATTTGTTCCTTTTCAGTTTGCAATAACTTTTAACAAAATATTTGGCTTTCCTTTAGAAGTGACTTTAACTAGATCTTCAATCATGCACATTCAGTTTAAAAGACGTTAGTAATCAAAGAAAATCAGAAGCTTAGAGCCATTTCTTATACACTAAGGTTCAACAAACATCAAATTATAATTTGTTTTCGTTATACAAAAGGAGGAATTTCAAGCACTGAAATTTTAATCAACAATTTGAAATCAAAGCACAGAATCCATGTAATCCTTGAGAGTGAAGACCACAAAACTATTCCATCACAGGAAGAGATCTGATCACAAATTGAGACAAAGGAAATGAGTCTTTTTGAGGCTACAAAGAATCAAATAACCTTGAAAAACTGTGCCATGCCTTAATTACAATCAAGCCCAAATCAGTGTAACCAGAGAGGGTTGTTTAAGCCACGGGACTATTTGTCACAAAACTCAGAAACAGACTGAATGATAAGAGTGTGTTTTGATCGTCTTTCATCAGTATTTTATAAGTAGTAAATAACTGTGCTTACCCTAATCAATAATTTGCTAATTTACTATGCACTGACCAACAGTAGTAATTTCACAATGATATTGAGTTTTGATCGCACAAAATCGCATTCATTTCAAAACCCAAAAAACCTGGGTTTTCCCATTTTTTTTCTCAGCTACATGAAACCCAGGTTTTAAAATTTTGCCCCAAATTGAAAACACTATCTAAGTTCAAGTGCAGCTAAGATTTATTTATTAACACCATTTCGTGCTGCTTATAATCAAGGGCGGCTTACCATCGAGTAGACACGGTAAGGGTACACTTAAAAGCACTAGTGTTTCTGTATGCTTTCGAGGAATCAGTTGACTGCCATCTGCTTTCATCTTTTACGATGATTCAAACTTGCACATATCTTTATTCAAGTATGTACTTTCCACGATGGGTGTAATCAAGGAATCAATCAGCAAATTTTTGATAGGAAATCGATTTCACGTAAAATTATGCATCCTTAGTCCTTATTCAAATAGAATACAGTAAGTGTATGCTTGGATAAACAGAGTGTCTGTTGCTGCATGGCTGATGGTTCAAAATGCTACGTATCGTTTCAACACCACGTCCGCAGGACCACAAAGCGATTGTGATGTAATCTAGATTTTTTTTGGTTAAAAGACTTAAACGTTTTTTAAATGACCAAAAAAAATTTAGTCATTTCGGTCAGAATGTTTGAAAATGTAGGCTAAAAACACTGTTATGGCAAGTTTTAATACAACTGTGAGACAAATGACCGAAATGTCTCGGCAAAAAAAGACAGGAATGTTTCAGTGAAAAAAAAGCAGGATGTAACAAACATACTTTGACAAAAACACATAACCTGGAAATATTTCCTTGTGTTTCAACAATGCGATCGGTACCTACTACAGAGTGCAACTGATGCATTAATATGGCAATGTTTAATATTGGCAGAATTCCACCGATGTATCAGGAATATTTGCTCACAGAAGCTGCTACCCTATTGTCCTGCACGGAGTGGTGGGAACCCAATTGCTACTTCATTCATGATTAACACAAATTCTCTGTCCTGTTCCTTGTGAAACAACATACTCCGGACTAAATCAAGTAGTGCATAATATCCAGACTGCTGTGCAATCATCCCGATAAACTGCTCAAGACGTAACATATGCTCACAAGTTCTCATGCAGTAAGCAGATGACTGCCAACAAACATACCAGGGTATGTGCTGTGGTGGTTGACTGTTTCAGTGACCTAGGAACAATGACCGTTCTTCACCGCAGTGAAGTAATGGCTTTATCAGTGTTTGTAATGAGTCGCGCATTAAGTAATGCTATCTTCATAATTGCTCTTTGCTCTCAGACAGCATATTTCATCAGAATTGACGCTGAGTGCCTACAGTACAAGGGGCCTGTCATGACAGCCAAACAGACCCCTGGATGCTGTTCCTTAATAAGGATAGCTGTAATAAATCATATTGCTATGCCAGGGGTGTACAACCTTTTTCCTATTGCCGGCTGCATTACTTTTATTTATATGAAGTACGGCCACCAATGAGTTCAAGTTATATTTATGAGGTTTGTTTAAATAAAGAATAGGTTTTATCTGATATATGTCATTTATTTATGCCTAAAAGTATAATAAAATGTCAAACATTTAACATAATTATTAAAAGAAAAGTTTGCAAAACATCATAGCAATTAATGAGTCCCTTGATCTTGCTTGTTGGCAGATAAGTCTGGCAACTTGCTGGATACCATCAGCCTTAGTTCAGACTCCAGATTGCTGTCTAACAATCAGGTTCGGTACTTGTTCTTCAGGTACTTCATTCTTGAAAACGCTGCTTCGCACACATAAATGTTTCCAAAAAGAATGAGTTTTTCTTGCCAATTCTTGTAGCAATGGATATTGAACTGCACTCTTCCACGTGTCCAGCAGATTTTCTTCGTCTTTAAACTTCTTCAGCTCCAGCAGTTCCATTTGAGGATGCAATGGAGCACTTTCGGTTTCCACTAGATGTGGAAAAGCAGCGAGTCTTAAGGTTGCTGAAATCCTCTCAAAATCTTGAAAACGATCGGCGAAATCTTGCAACACCGCATCAAAAACACTAGAAAATAGGACGACTGGCATATCATCAACCTGTATTTCTTTGTTGTCAATAAGAGCTGTCATGACTTTTGAGAAGATGACAATTGTCATAGACATCCTGTACTTTTTTGTACATGAGACAAACGTTATTGCTTTTCCTTGCAGACATTGATTCAGATTGTTAACATGGGTCAGAAAATCCACCAGAAATGCCAGAGATGTTAGGAAATCCTTGTTTATTAAGGGGCACTCCTTGCTTTTATGGAATAGTATTCTACTACTTCCTTGCGCAACTGCAGAACTCAACAAGACATTTCTCCCTGAGACAACCAACGAACTACAGTGTGATATGGAATGTCCTCAACAGACATTTCACTCAATTGCAAAAGTTCTCGAAATTGCCAGTGATGAAGAGCATTTGCACAAATGAACAAGATGATGCAATTCACGCCCTTCAAAATGCCACTTAAAGCAACAGATTTGGCACACAATGCTTCCTAGTGAATTATGCAAGGTTGATGAGCTGCTTATTATCACATTCCTTTGCTACGTATTCTGAAAATCTTGCCACAAAACCTTGCGTGTTGCCCATCATGGCAGGTGCACCATCTGTGCAAATGCCACGAAGATTTTTCAGATCTAATCCCTTGCGCATGCAAGTATCCTTAACTGCAATAAAAATGTCTTCTCCACGGGTGTGTGTAGCGAGTGTTTCCATGGAAAGAAGATCTTCACACAACTCAAAGCTTGAAGATGGAAAACGAATGATGACTGGTAGTTGCGCTGAGTCGTTGATTCATCAACAGCCAGAGAAAATAAACTTGCTTCCTTGTTCACCTTTGTCTGTAGAGAGAGGGCTAACTTCTTTGCAGTATCATCTTGCCGGCGTATCGTAATGCACAATAGAGCAATTGATGAATTGTCAGTTTCTTTACCAGGATGAATGCACTTAACTATGTCTATCAGGCTTTGCTTAACAAGTTCCCCATCGGAATAAGGCTTCCCCCGCTACACCAAGATGATATGCAACTCTATACAAAGCTTCGCAGTGATTATTATTACACTTAATGTATGTGGAGAGGCATGTTGTCTGCTTTCATACACTTTTTTTCAAATTTTCTACACAACTCTTCCTTGACTCGCCTTTCGATTTCGCACGAGCGTCTGACATATGACAATAAAAATGCTGCTTTGCATTATCTCCTTTCACAGTTTTCATAACTTGACTGCATATTAGACACACCATGGTATGTTCTGCTGTCTCGATCATGAAGTAATCTATCTCCCATTTGGAATTAAATACCCTTTTCTCTTCTGCCACTGTTCCTTTCCGTTTTAGCAACACGAAGCAATGTTTACAAGTTTTATACGGTTTACGATAGGCTAGTGCTGTAATAAACAGCATACAACTGAAATTAGTTATTTAAAGCAGAATAAATATGGACATTCTATCCAAAAAAACCTAACGGTCTTGGAAACCTGGTTGCTATAACAACAAGCTTAAATTAGGCGTTAACTTTGATCTATCATTTTATCATAACTGTTAGTGCTACAGTCTACAACGCGCACAACGCACACTTACTGCTGTGAATATGATTAGTCGTTAATGCCAAGTGCCAACCAACACAGAACACATTCAAACGTAAATTGCGTATTCATTCTGTAACTCTTTGTGACATCACCATCCACATTGTTATACATTGTGTCGACTGATATTCTTGCCTTGTGTTTGTTTTGCATCAATATACGCTAGCACAACCACCAAATTTTATGTTTTAAATTACATGTGGACAGCCGCAGGTTGTGCACTGTTGATCTATGCCTATATTGTTTACTATTGCTTTTGCTGTAAATCTTTCTGTTGCCCACATCCTCATTGAATCACTGCTTTGTATTTTGTAACTTTACTGCTACTAGTACTCATTTTTCTTACCCATTTGATTACCACGTTTTTCTAACTCATGTGCTAACAATTTTTGTTGGTGTAATGGTTTATTACAATATGTCAATGAAAGCAAGCCAATGGCCTGATATGATGACTGTCTATTTTGTTTTATCTAATAAAATCATATATCTTATGCATTGGCTGTGACTAAAAACGTTTTTCCGTACTAAATGGTTTATATTACCAACTGCTATCTGTCAGGTAATCTTCCTAAAATCCCACATAGGGTGTTTTTTTTCCATGTGCAGTGGACCAATGTATTTCAAACTAATCACTGTGATTGAAAATTGCATTTTAAAGCACCATCATCAACTGTATCAAATTTTTTTCTGAAAATAATATGAGAAAAAAACATAAGTGTAAATTTTTAAAGGCAGTGGCCAGGAGCCGACTACAACTACACCAAGTAAACCGCTAGACAGCCAATTAGGGTTATGCAAGCAAAGCAGTTACATCGCTAACCATGGTAAAGTCTAAACCTTACACCTAAAACTTTAACCCTAATACCATATATAACATCAAAACCTATAAAACACTAGTGTAGTGCAGAGATCACTCTATTACTACTTGTTCACCCACTCTTATATAAGGAAATCTTGTTAATAAGTGCTAACCATACACTGAATCAGGTGATCTTGGTTAGCTACTTAGCCAGTGCTTCTTAAAAAATTGGAATGTACTACCAAAAATGCCAGTGCTTCATTACTGTTTAAGTACCGTACTACCTTTATGATATTCAGCAGCAATCAGACTTCCATATTATACTACACCTATTCATGTGCAACAGCTTGTTAAAATTAGACCTTTGACTTTATAATGTTGATTGTGTTTTTAGGCATGTCTTTAGTTTAGTGTGGTAACTCAGTCTCAGTGTAAGAGGCAAAGTGTGTACCATACCATTTTATTACCAGTTGTGCATTTCATGTGCACAGAATTTAACACTTTGAGAGCCGGCCATTGAATATATCGTACCTAGACTTCAGCCTAAAACCTGCAGTTTTCGTTTGCTTTACCAACGCCATAGCTCCTCTGCCGATTGCACTAGAGAGCTGTTCAAGGGCTTAAACAGATCGACCAGTCTTCTAGTCTACACTCAAAAAACCATCCTCATTGTGAAAAACGAGTAGTTACAACTAGCCACAGATTAATTTTTCAAAAACACAGGATGAAAATGCAGGCTAGATCTACCAAATCCACAAGAATCTGCTCGGTTAGGATTTGAGAACTCTACCCTGATCACTTCAAAACTAACATGCCTAATTTAAAACCAAACACTTGCCTACATTACTAGGGAACATCAACATACCAGAACCATCCAAAGCAAAATAAGATAACTCATGAACACAACATTTAACACAAATACCGTGACGAATTAATTGAAGAACTGAACCCTCAGGAAGAACATGCAAAAGAAGCAATTGAGAAAGAGTCATCTTCTTAACTCTTAGCAACACCAATTAAAGCTATTGGGTATGTGATAAATGAACAAAACTTCCAAGGTGCCATCTGCATCAGATATGGATAGAAGATAGATGGCACACCCACACTTCTTCAAATTTCAGAAAACAAGTTTGAGAATACTGCTGACAATGCAATGTTGGATATTTCTGCATATTTCTGATAAAAGGCCTGTGCCAAATATGGAAAAAGATCTTTGAAGTATCTTTTCTAGACCCTAAGATCTGAAACAATATTGATCCTTCTCTACATGAATGCTCCAAATTCACATTTTTAAAATAGTACAAAGATGTACTTATCTCTGCATAGGAAGATGGAAAGCAGTGCTAAAATATTAAGTCCTTCCATACATACGCAACACCACAGCTTGAACTTGTACAGTAACACAACTCATTCAATAGTCGAGGGGCAACAATCTGATAACCCTTCAGTTCCTTTGATGCCTTGCAAGGTTGTTGCAAAAGAAAAGCAACCCAAAAAAACAGCCAGATTTTTTTTTAAAAAGCCCACATAAAAAAACAATAAAACTTACTAAAAAGCCACTCTTTACTGTTCCTTTGAAAAATCTAATAAGTAAAAAATAGGATAAGCAGAACACTTGTGCGTAAACTTTTTTAATTAAACAAAACGAACAGCAACAAAATTTAATAGACTTCTTGAATAAATCGAACAGTTTGAGTCTTCTTCAGCTCTGCACAATCGGTATATTTTAACCAATTTTTCTGCCTTCTCTGCATCTGAACTTTTGCTGATTTGGGACCATACCAAATCATATGTTGAAAAAATACACTCTATAGATGCTGAACTGGCAGGGCATTCACATAAACTTGACGTGAAACTGCAGAGTCTGAGTGGGAATAATTTTTCTGTTTTCTGGGCACATGCTTGCCAAGCCTCACCATTTAGGAGTGAATCGACCAACAACACTTTGTAAAAACAAAGATTTTGCTTTACCTTCCTTTTCAAATCCAATAATAGGTACAACAAGTTATTATTGTATAATTCTGAAAATGGTGATATTGCATGATGCAATAAAAACAATTCAGAATGGGGCTTTTCCGTTTTCTTTAAAAAAGAGCAAAATCTTGTTACTTTTTAAAAAATCAAAAAAAATTGTTTTTTAAAAAAAACAGGTGTTTTGTTTTTTTAAAAAAAACAGGCTTTTTTCAAACTTGATGATGCCTTGGCACCCTTGCACTAGTTTGTTGTTTCTTGTTACAATGCCAATTATCACCAAATTACATCAACTCTGCTAAAGGGCTTTGGAATAGCTGTAAGAAAACATTCTTTGACATAAGGATTACACATACCACCTAACAGTCCTATTCCAGAAAGTCACTTTCACAAATCTACTGACACCACGAAGACAAGGATCTATGCAACCAAGGAGTAATTGTCATTAACAAGTCTTCATTTATTTTAGAGATAGACTGATATATTGACCTAGCTGCTATAGTTGGCCAATATTTTGGTTTTTCTGATATATTGGCATCGGCTAAAATGGCTGAATTTATTGGCCTCAGTAGGTGTTGAGAAAACACTGTTATATTCCTCATGCATCCAGACAACTTGGGCAAGGAAGCACAACAAACCAAGTCAAAACAGTTATATTGCAGCAACGCTAGGTGCGTTTTTATTAACAAGCAGACAAGATGAACCATGAAGCACGCATCGGCCGTCACAGCCGAAATAAAAGCAACATCATTAATCACATTAATTAAAAATCATAGCAAAATATTAAAATTGCCATAATTTAATTTGGAAGTTTTTCACTCATAAATCCTGATTTTTGAAGTTTTCAAAAATAAGGTAAGGCATAGAAAACATATTTTTGATCATGAAGCAGAAAACAAGATTAAAAATTTTAGAAATATCAGTTATCAGCTATTGGTCCATGTATGGCCGATATATTAGTATCTGCCCCAAAAACGCCATATTGGTTGATCTCTAATTTATTTGCCTTGTTTCCACAAATGGTGGGATGGTAACAGAATACAGTAATGTCAACAAAAGACTTGCTGTTTTTAGCTTACTTACTAAGCCCATAGTTCTTTGAAGCAAATCTAAAGATATATGTTTGAGTTATATCTCATGCAGCTATGTGGTGAGTGGATGTTAGACATGGTATGATTTGTCTTAATTTTCAACCTATTTATATACTCAATTCATTTAATAACTATACTCTGTTTTTCATGTACCTTTGGACCAGCCATTGCTTTATGGTTCAACTCTCATCTTGACGACTTTCCTTTTCTTTTTTTTTCTTTTTTCAAAAATTTCTGAAGTTTACACTAAGCGTTAGGTTTAGCGTTTGGGTTAGCATTAGGTTAGGGCTATGGTTAAGGTTAAGGTTTATCTTTTACGTTTACTTCATTTCTGCCAAGGCTGTTGCCGCTGGCATTTTGGCAGCAAAATAGACACTGCTTTTTTTTGGTACCTTGTAAAAGGCGGAGCTTGGTTGCGAAGGTTTGATGACGTAACTAGAGTGGAAAAAAGTTGCGTTGCAAAAGGAATAAACCGAAAAAAAGCAAAGGAAAAATAATGTATTATTGCAAATTAATATGCGCTTCCCCCAAACATCTAATGCATGGATGTTTGCAATGTTTACAAATTTTATACATTCACAATTTATAATCCTATATTTTTGTCCCCGAGCCGTTGTGAAACTCAGATAACCAAAAATTATCAAACTTCAGAATAGACATCTTTTACCGTAGTGTAATATCACCTTTTGCAATAAAATTATTTTTACTACCATATAGTTCTCATTGCTCAATGCAAAATATTGGTTTTAGCGACTTCAGTTATGTCATCAACAAGCCTCTGCAACCATGCTCCGCTGTTTATGGAGCTCCATCTTTTACAGGGCACCCTTTTTAATTTTTACTCATTTGACTACACACCAGAGGTTGCAACAAACCCGGCCATTATTATGTCAGAATTACAACTAAACTACACAACTAAAGTTGCAGAGGAATATCAACATCTGTTTTTGTAAAATATCGATAAAGAAAAAACTTTGCTGCAAGAAAATTTCAACCTAACATTAAATTTTGACTTTTTTTGATTTAATAACTTGAGTCACTTGTAGTATCTTAATACTTGACAACATCATAATATTGACAATTGAAAGCATTTCAAAGCTACAAAACACAAACATTAGACCACAAAAATCATACTTTGATATGGGGTTACCTTCTATCAAAAGGCTTTCGACATGGTCACATGGGGAGTTACCTTTTATGGAGATTACCTTCTACTTTCGACATGGGGGGTTACATAACCTTCTATCAAAGACTTTTGACTTGTGGTATCAGTGTGAAATTTGGTTTGTGGACGTTTCATAAACTTAGAAAAAGGCAGAAAATTTTTGACTTCATAATTGACTTTTAGTTGTCCTGTACAAATAATGTATCAGCAAACTAAAAGCATGTGTGTTCTTAGAGCAAACCAAAATTCGCAAACAATTAGATGGCAAGAAAAGTGCTAGAGTACTAGTATATCATACCATACCTGAGCAGACATTTCACCACGTTTCCATCCAAGAAGCTCCTTAACAACTGGTGGGGTAAACTGAAGCATACTCATATTATCTGCATATAAACTTAACACTGATACGTTTTTTCGCTACAGAAGCATGCGCAGCAAAACTGTATGAAGCTTGATGCTTGTCGTGATTTTTGTAATCGAGCAAGCACAACGTTCTGCACTACGTACAGTCCACCAGCGAAAACAACACACGCCTACGCAAAATCTGGACAAGACCTCTGCTGTTTGTTCGAGTTACAGTAGCGTATCAAAGAGCGCCATCACCAGGAATGGAACCAGATCGATAGAGGTACCTACTGGTGTTGAACGGTTCGAAGATTTTTGCGATTCTTATCCAGTCCAATATTTTTAATTTATTTAATTTAATTTAATTTATTTGTTTGTGAGCAGACACGAAGTCCATAGTATGAACACACACACTCTGCAGAACGCAGGTTGATAAAATCAGACAATACAGAACGTAGTACAAGACATTGAAGCCGGCGAAATCATAGGGTTACAGACACTTTTTGCAACTGCATTGAAGACAGAACCATAGGGTTACAGACACATTCTTAACACTATTGTTAGCTAACACGTAACACTTGTTACAGCACTACTGCGGAGTAGGGCGATAATTACTAACTTGGTCTAGTCTAGGTAAAATGCGCAAGCGTTGTGGCTTGGCACGCCATCGATCAAACGGACACTGCAAAGTTCGATCACTCAATCACAGAGTAA
>Ga0210059_1000713_pt1 | contig 44979 bp, 34 predicted proteins | sample Ectturendosymbi2_FD_188042 | JGI IMG/M metagenome (GOLD analysis project Ga0210059, IMG submission 188042) | Ecteinascidia turbinata endosymbiont from Florida, USA - Sample 2 (SPAdes) (version 2) | ecosystem: Host-associated > Tunicates > Ascidians > Unclassified | place: Key West, Florida... | reverse complement strand
TGCTTCCCAGGGCGGGCAAACTGCACTAAAAGAACACTTGGCAGTATTGCATTCCGAGACCGCAAGCACAACGCAACAGCCGCGGGGCGAACACAGGGGCACAATGAAGGATTGCAAGATTGCAGGCGCCACTACGTGGCAAGGGCAAGGTAATCATACATTCACCACACTATAAAACCAAGAATTATATGCTTTACTGGTGTGTGCATTTTCTAGTGTGAACCGTTGAGAAGTAATTAGTGATCGGGCAATTAGTAGGGCCTGTTAACCAGGCATAGCTTCTGCGAGAACGGTCCCAGATTCAGTAATGAGAGCCCACGTATTCATGTTATCTACTGAATCTAAAGCACATAAGCACATTACGATGCCACCTCATAGGGGTCGCATCTTGTGTAACAGTAGTAAAAATATGTGGACACTGTGTACACACCAAGCATAAAAAAGTAAGAAGTGCTGGGAAAGTGTTCTGATCCTTTCAAGGTTGGACACGTACTAACACCGGTTGTGTAATGCCCTACTGTATGGTTGTCCATTTTCTGTGCTCTTGCGAATGACGATACAGCTGCGGTGAGGATAAACTGCTTTTCTCCTCCCAATGTTGATCATGTGCAAACACCGCTTCTGTAATGTGCGCTGATGTATAGCTAACCACTTTTTGTGCTCTTGTGTCTGTGATATGGACCATGAGTCCGCAATAAAATATCATTATTATAATATTTTTATTATTATTTTATCAAGTATGTACTTTCCACGATGGGTGTAAGCAAGGAATCGATCAGCAAATTTTTAATAGGAAATCGATTTCACGTAAAATTACGCATCCTCAGTCCTTATTCAAATAGATTTGAATAAGAACTGAGGATGCGTAATTTTACGTGAAATCGATCTATTTGAATAAGGACTAAGGATGCGTAATTTTACGTGAAGTCGATTTCCTATTAAAAATTTGCTGATCGATTCCTTGCTCACACCCATCGTGGAAAGTACATACAGTACTTGAATAGAGATATGTGCAAGTTTGAATCATCGCAAAAAGACGAAAGCAGATGGCAGTCGACTGGTTCCTCGAAAGCATACAGAAACACTAGTGCTTTTAAGTATTATTTTATCAATTGCACCCTAAGACTGTAAATGTACCCAGTGACGCGGGTATGTTGTGCTTTCTTGCCTTCCATCATCAGGGAATTACCAACGGTTTCCACTTTATAGAAAAACGTTGATGTTTACTTTTCAGCATCTAGGAATCTTTCATTTTATAACGGCTATATACGCATTGTCGGAAACCTATCACAGCCATGAAGAATGTCTGGTGGATCCTGGTTTTTGCAACAGCGATTTCAAGACTCGTGGACGTTTCTGAAGCAGAGTGTTCAATGACTTCACCTTGTGCTCTTAAAGGTTTGTAAAGAACTTTTACTTAATGATCAACATTACAGACATAGAAGAGAAAAACTACACAACTGAATGTTTATCGAAATGACCTAATGTTACTACTTCAGACAGTGGTATCCAAAACTCTTTCAAACAAATTTCATTACGTGCAAGAGGCCGAGACACAGCAGCTCCTTCCGACATTTTTACCGCAACGTTCAGGTTAGCATAGACCAAAAATTTGTCACCGGGTTTGAAGCAACAACACTACTTTGTAACGACTCTCATGCTCATATTCGCTCTATAGGGACACCAAAAGATAACGGGATAGGTCAAATAGCAAAAAACGCAGTCGCTACCAGCACAACCTGAATCCAAAGCGGCGCGCCATTTGGAAGATTCTCGCGGGCATCATTTGACCCTCCGACCGAACTTTGAAATATCAGGCTTAAGACGTAGCCTACTGCACATGAAAAGCACACGACGTTTTGCTTTTGGGGCAGATTCGGATTCATAGAAGACATCATAAGATCCAGATTTTTATTTACTTTCTGATAGACAAAAAATCCTTGCACTGAAAATTTTGCCACAGTCACAGTGACATAACAGGGACGTCACACTGCCACGCCAAATGTCAAGTGCCAAGGTATAGTTGTACATCTGGTGTGTGTGGTTTAGGAAAAAAATTGACAGTATCCAGATAGCCGCCTCGCCAATTAAAAAAAGCACTTCAATTGTTCATTCACTATTACTGTACTTGCATAAACCTAACCCTGTATTCAAAGCAAGCTGTGGCAAGTCGACGTAGGGTTGAGCGCTCAGTTGAGTGGTCTGGGCGTTACGAGCTTCTGCACCGATTGAGTTGATTATATTGTCAGACACGAACAGGCTGTTTAAAGTTAACTCACTCAAATACCTACAGTTTTGTTGTAAGAAATGTCTGAGTTAAGTTTCCCCAGTACTTCCTCTATGACCTGGCCTGTTGTAGACAGTGGCGTAACTGACGGGGGGGCAGGGATGCGCGCCCCCCCCTGGCAAGCTAAATGTGAAAAATGGGCCCCCATCAGAGATTTCGTGAACTGCAGAATATGAAAGTGCCACAATTTTTGGAAATCCGTTGGTCTTGACATTTTAAATACTGAAATAGTGTAGTGCTTAGCAAACCAACAATCATCAAATGAATCTTAAATTCAGAGTTGTTGCTGTGCAGCAGCGTCCATTGCACAATACATCATCTTGAACGTGCATACTGCGTGTGATGTAATAATCGCCCGTAGGTGTGGAAAGTTGCCGCTATTTGCGGCCACTTTACTTGCTTTGCACTGTGTGGTGGTGTTGTGAATAAGTTTATAACTGAAAGCTGTCATGTACATTTGCTTGAGATTAGAATACAGCGAACGTTGTGTAGAAACCCTACAACTTCCTTTTTTGTTTTGCAAAGCCAACTGACAAAGCTGTCTGCAATTCACCGCTGAAAGTTGAACCAGCGGTGTTGATTTTAGCATCTCGGCTGAAAGTGACAACTTCGTTTTCCTGGCCATCCCAGCGGGTACAGCGGCTTTCGCCTGCGAAGTGCGCTTTACACCTCCTTGAAGTGAAATATGCAATTAAGCTCACAGTATGGGTTGCGACCCAAACACGGGTTGTGATTTCGCTAAGGGCCAGAAAATAGGTCGCGCCGAGGCGATCACAAACCTAAACCTGAGTTGTAATTTTTCAAACTTGTCTGTGTCTGTTTGCAGTGTAGCGCAGGCACTTGAGAAAAGAGTAGAATGCTGACATTGAAAACGAACTTGGCAACCTGCTGCCAAAAATCATCCACACAAACAACATTTTTGTCGTTTTAACATAAGCTGTTTGAGGCTTGGGTGGCAAGATGTTCACCGAACTCAGATTTCAGTCACGTTCGAAAAGTTTTGGAACTGCTGGTTAATTTAAGCATATGGAATTATTGTCCGGAGTCGTCTGATAAACACCCACATCCGGATTCATTGATCATTTCTCAACTTTTTCTGAGTATTGCGAACACTCTACATGGCAGTTTGGTACTCACGTTATCAATCAAAAATTTTGATGTGTATCTTATCTCTTTACTTAGTGATCTTTGCAGTCCCGTCGCCACGTGGGACTTTGGGGGCTTAGCCCTCCAAACAAAGCTCAAAGCCCCCAGATTGAACTATGAAGCACTATAAATCGGTGGAGTTTTTGTGAAATTTCAGAATGTCAAGCCCCCTGAACAAACGTAAATCCCCCAATATTGAAAAGTTTCTGGTGACGGTTCTGGATCTTTGTAATGTTGGTTATGCAGTACACATTGCAGTTTTGACAACGATATACGAATATGTGCAAGATAAATCTACGACGTAGGAGTGAATATGAAATCTGGTGCTCAAAAATGTAAAAAGAAAGCACAACAGCAATTTCAAAGTTCTGTTGCAAAGTCCAGAGAGCCGACGGAATTTTTTGCTGCTTCACCCCTACTAACACCAATTTAGCTGAAAAAAACTGTAGTGTTTTACTAGTAATTATCCAACTTGAAAGATAAAGCTTTCTTGTCTTTGCTGCTTCAAAGTTATTGAATATTTCGTCAAAAAATGATGTAATGCAAAAGGCCATATGTATTAACTTAGGAAATATCTGACGCTATAAACGCTGCAGAGATGTTCTAGGTCAGCAATTTTGTGATCTGAAATTCGACAATTAAATGTCCACGGAGATGTTCAATTTATGGGTCAACTCAAATAAAGAACACATGTAGCAGCAACCGAAAAGTTCACATTTATAACTAGTATGCTCAGCGCAGTTGCACAGTTTCAATTAATGTCTTGAAAACTAGTCAGTATTTATAGTTTCATTAATTCTTACGATTACTCCTTCACCCCCTCCATGTTGAGGATATGCGCAAGCAAAAATGTAACTAAATTGATTTTATAATTAATGCCAACCGTAAAATCGTGCTTTAAATTAAATGAATACAAACGGTTGTCCGCCTAATGCTAAAAATATCTCGCAAAAACATTTGATACCTTGAAAAAAACAATTTACATGCTTTTGTACACCACTGAGCATCTCCATTCTACAATTTTAGCCATTTACTTCAGAACCTGATGTTAAAATGTCTTCATTACTTCCCACTGCCGGATTACTCTTTGATGATAAGTGAAAGTACGTAGCTGTAGCTGGTGCGCTGTATCAGTGTTTGGCATTCACCTGTGTTCATGAGTGTCCGCAGGGGGAACGAAAAAGGAATTCGCCACCACCTGGAAATTGAAACTAAGAACCAAAAATTTCTACGTAACCTGAAGTCAGCAGCTTTAATTGACTTAATTCTTGCAATGATGGTTTTATTTTCTGATATGACACTCACACTGCACAAGAGCCGGATTCACTGTTATTGAGCTTGCAGTTCACACATGTCTGCTGCATTGCCTGCAGAGGCAGGTTGCGAAACTTGGGTGCGGATATTTCTAAAATTGGCCTTCATTGCATAATAGTAACATGGCAACAAAGTTTCACTTCAAGTTGCGGTAGTAGCCGTTTAGCTGCATGTGAGTGTTGAAGACATCTGTAGCAGGTAATGCAGCCAGACAGTGACTGCTGATTGCAAGAAGTCACGTACTTTTATACGATGTGAAAAGAAACCTCGCTGCCAACGAAGCGCATTTTTGGGACTGTTGCCGTAACATGGGTTATTTTCGTGGTGATGTAGAAACGCTAAAGCCTTATATGAACGCCCATTTGCACTGTATCGTCAGCAGCCTGAAATGTCGACTTAGCCGATCAATGGAAAAATTTCTGTGAACGCCTATGCTTGTGTTTTTTATGTTAATAATGTAACATCTGCTTTGTACTGTGCTATAAATAACCATTTTTGTGTTATTCGAGTACCCGTTGCTGCAACCTCTCGGGTAACATGTTGAATGTGCGATTCACCACGAACCGGGTGTGCATGAAGACTTACACTCACATATATGTGGCGCGAACATGCGAAGGCTAATTTGTATATATGTAATATATATGTAATGTGTTCAAGTATGTACTTTCCTCGATGGGTGTAAGCAAGGAATTGATCAGCAAATTTTTAATAGGAGATCGATTTCACGTAAAATTACGCATCCTCAGTCCTGAAAATTGCAAGTAAAGCTTACAGGTGAAAAGTTGAAAGGCTGAAGTAACAGCAGAGAAAAAACAAACTCAAGACTACAATTAAAATTTCGTGATACAAGCTCATAAATCATAACATCTTAACAAATTGACTGACGTCAAGAATACTAGTGGGGACAAAAAAACAAAAAAAAACTGACTCATGAAATAAGCGTTTGCTTAAAAATTAAAAAGACGTTTACTCAAATAAGTAAATGACTGAAACATCTAACTGGTTGATGCTAATGGCTGAAAAATTTCTCCAACTAAAAACTAACTCTTGGTGCGTGTGATATATATATGTATGGGTATTTTACATATATATGTAATATACCCATATATATGTAATATATGTGGATTTTTGGGAACTAATTATTGCATTCTCAAATGGTGGCCAATGGGCCCCTTTCAGCAAAGTTTGCCCCCTGGCTCAAACCTCTAGTTACGCTACTGGTTATAGAACTCGCACGAGTTTTGTTTCTGCATGCAATGTTTTAACCAGCTATGACCAACCCAAATGGCTTACTGAGCCAAAATTTATGTCACTATCATAGCCAAGGCCGCACATTGAATGACATATTAATGGGGGCCACATATTGAATGGCTTACTTTGATCTTAGCAAACTAAATTCAGCTTAAGCTAATATGTTGAAAGTGTTGGGTCCTAACAGCAATGGTAGCACACGTGATAAAGTGGCACTGAAGATCATCTGCATCAAAAATGCCATATACAAGATGATCATAACGAGGACAGGTTGTCAGTATATAGGATACTTTTACTACAGCGAAAACCTAAACTGGGCCGCGTAAAACCGTCGACTGGGCCACGGGTTGGACATAGCTGGTTTTAACAACACTGCTAACGAACCGTCTAGTTCAGGGTTTCCAAACGTTTTTGTCCGAGGGCCATGTAAGCTATTACACAACAGTACGAGGGCCGGACGTCTTTACGTGATGTAATTGCCTCGCGTTGTGTTACATCTATCAAATCAGCAAATGCTTCGTGTATATATTTTTCGTTTTTGACAAAATGGTTTCGCTGGCTGTAGTTGGGAGACCCCTGGTTCAACGGTTCCCAAACGTTTTTGAGCGCGACCCACGCCTTTTCAAACACGGCATATTAACATGAAAAAAACATGATTGTATTGGATGATTCTTGGCAGTAAATTGCTCAGTTCGTTTTCAATGTCTGCAATCGACTTTTTCTCAAGTACACCTTCGCAACAGACAGACACAGAAAAGCAATGGCAATTTTAAAAATCTACAAGGTTTGCATCACCTCGGTGCGACCTATTTTTTGACCCTTCGTGACCCATACTTTGGGAACCAGTGGTCTAGTTCCTCTACACACAACGTCCACAGGACCAACTTCGGCATCTCTCCCCGCTTCACTTCACTATGAAACTGGGGTTGACAATGTGTCTTTCAGTTTCAGTTTGGTATGCGAGAAACAATTAATCTACTGCACGGATTGAACCAATCGACGCGGGATTGCTTGTAATCTAATGCTTCCTATTTCACTGCTATCTATTTATTATCAAGCGTTAAATATTGTACAGAAAAAGGCAATTCCACACTAAGTTGCCGAGGGTCCCGTGTGACAAGAAGCAAACCATCATGGCCTAGCAGCTTATGTCTGAAATCTTCCAGTCACATGAGCTTTGCGCTTGAGTATTTACACAAACCAAGCAAAGTCTTGCCGAAACTGTTGGCGCAAGTGTCACGCCAAAGAGGTTACACAGGGTTTGCTTTTTCGGATGAATAAATACACTTATCGGTCCACAGTCACTTTTCAGTACTTTCGAAGTAATTAGTGAGCACCACACTTTTGCTTGTGTGCGTTTAATGGTAGCATGTGCGCTTGTGTGTTCATGATTGTCTTTGGGTTTCTGCGTGAGTGTGTGTATGTACGTGTGGAAGTACGCGTGCGTTCAGATTCGTGGATGGGTCTATGAAACTGTTAAAGGAAGAAATTGTACACGTGTAGGAGACGGTTATTTAGGTATGCAACAGTTTGAAAAATGATGCAAATGACGATTCTTTTCACAAGCCGTTAGTTTTAGCAGTGCAACAATTAGCAATGAAATAACTTTAATTTTGGTTTTACAAAACGGGATAATGCATTATGTAGGTAGTAAAAATTAACAAAAAACTATAACAGAATTTTAGTTTGTTTCGAATTAGCGCTCTGAGCGAAGGATTCGTCAAATAGCCTGCTGGATTTCATTTGGTCATCAACATTTTCCTGCAGCAGGGATTGAACGTAGGTGTCATCACTGTTGTTGTTTTCAACGTTGCTTTCTTGCGTAACAGCGGCTTTTTCATTCCTCTGCACCGAGAAAAACAAGTCCCTGATCAGGACACCGGGACAATCTCCCGAAAATCTGGAACTTTCAAGTTCAAACTGGCCGTATATTCACGCTTGTTAGCGTTGAGCACAAACAAACAAAGGAAGCAAAAAACGCGTTTGGTAGAACTTACTGACCAACTAACAGATCCTCCGCCACCGAATAACAACTACGTCTTGAATAGGCTGCCAAGTTGCAATCATTGCGCTTTCTTTCAGATTAACAGATCAAGTTACCGTGACAAGCGGTGAATCAGAAAGTCCGCTTTGTGGAAACGTTTCAGGCTGTAAGCGAAAAGTAAAATAGCATTTGTATCAAGACCGCAAAGATGATTTCCCTTAAAACCGGTGAATTTTAGCTAGTTACTAAACTAGGCAGTACACAGAAAACGTACAAAAACGATTTAAACAAACAACAGTGGAATTCATTGCATTTCTACATTGCAGGTGGCCTGCCTTTTCGCCAACCCAAACAAATGGTTTCTTGCAATGGGGTCCTGAAAGTGAGTCTTCAGGTAGAAGTTACAGATTATGTTTTTTACTGGTTGAAACTGGGTCGTCGGAGTTATAATTCAGAAATTCCCGGACCGACATGGAGAATCAAACGCGGTGAGAATCACTAGACCTTATGGGCTGATGATCACTTTAAAAGTGTATTGTAAAAACATGAACCATAAATTATTTTATCAGAATAAGCACATTGGTGAATTAACATTTGCAAATTGGTTAGAGAAGTAAAAAAAAAAAATACCTTCCTATTTTTTCAACAAACTTAAAACCGAAACCTCTAGCAAAGGTCGGACAAACGTTTTCTGCCGAAAGTTAAGATAAAGCAGCATTTAACCACTCATGACAAATGAAACAAAAATGTATTTGAGCTTGAGCAAAATCTACTTCATAATAAATGCAGCTCGTGTACGAATTACTTGTGGTGTTTTCAGTCATTTTTGTGACAATACAATGGCAAGTTTTCTGCCACTACTCGGTAACACCTTCAACTTTTTAACTTTTTCAAAAACGTTTAGCGCTAAATTTTAGCGGACTGTCAGACCGTCACAATCAGTGGCACATGGCAGAGTTGAAATATTATTGCTATGATCGGAATAAAACCTTTCGCTTCTATGTTCTGGTCAACATGGCGCTCAACTGATCCATTACTGCAGCATCTGATACCACCTCAAGTTTTTACATTTGCCCCCTATCTATGCTAGCCAATTTAGTGTCAAGATTGGATAAAACCAGTGGTGTGTTTAAAGGGAGGCGAGCGAGGCACTTGCCTCGGGCCCCCCTTTTTTGAGGGCCCCCCTTTGAGGTGCTACGCGCATAAGCCTTCCTTATTGTTAGTGAAAAACGTATCCACTCAAATAATGTGCTACAAAGCAGAACGCATGTAAGTAATCTTACTTTCAAAGGGTCCCGTGCAAAAACTGTAATGTGCAGGTACTTTGCTTTCAAAGAGCCCCAACAGCCACTGAAATGTGTGAGTACTCTGCTTTTAAACTTCATTGAAGGGACCCCTATAGGAAACTGTAGCGTGTCAGTACTCTTCTTCCAAAGGGGCACCCAAGAACAATGTAATGTGTAAGCACCTTGTTTTTACAGGGGCCCCCGATAACAATTATAATGTGTAAGTACCTTCTTTCATAGGGCTCTCTAAGAGCAACTTTAATGTATAATTACCTTGCTTTCAAAGAGGCCACCAACAGCAACTGTAATGTGCAAGCACTAGGCCTATGCTTTTAAATGCCCCCCAAACACCAATTGTAATGTGTCAGTACCTTGCTTTCAAATCGGCCCCCAACAGCAATTACAATGTAAAATTCCTTGAGGCTGCCAACAGCAATTGTAATGTGTCAGTATCGTGCTTTCAAAAAGGCCCCAAACAGCAATTGCAATATGTAAGTACCTTGCTTTCAAAGGGGCCCCCAGCAGCAACGCTAATATCTACATACCTTGCTATCAAAGAGGCCACCAACAGAAGCTACTGTGCGCAAGTACTATACTTCCAAAAGAGCCCAAACAACAACTTTAATGTAATTTTGTATTACTGCTGTTGTGCTGCAAAGACTACTAATAAGTAAGGCTACATTCATGCTTCTTACCAGGTAGCAGATATGGTATTTTTGAGTATTATGAGTAATAATTTCTTCTATGGATATTTCAGGTACTTTAGGTGGTTTGAATTTAGCCCATGCTTGAAGTCACAGATTTATTCGAAGCTTGACCACTAAGTGGTTGGTTTTTAAGGTAGATTGGCTAGGTGGTGTTGAAGTTTTTTTTCCAGCTCTAAGCCAGTATAACTTGAACCGTTTTTTCTTAGCAAAGACTTAATCAATTGTGTAGACTACTTGCTAGAAATGTTTGCGATAAGGAATATGAGGAAATGTTCCTTACTTCTGCACATTTTTCAAAGAAATAGTGTCAATGCAAGGTGAGGGCAGCCTTGACTTATCCAGCCTCAAAGCTTTCCAAAACAAGTCTCACGTTGAATCTGTTTTTTTTTTCGCTGGAACATTTCGGTCATTTGTCTCACAATTGTATTAAAACTCACCGTAACAGTGTTTTTTAACCTATATATTCAAACACTCTGACCGAAATGACTTAATATGTTTCGGTCATTTCAAAGACGTTTCGGTGTATGACCGCAAACAACAGAGTTAAATGCTTTTGTATGCTATGTTCTTGTAATTAAAAGGATGAAATTAAAAACTAATTTAGTGTTTCAAATCTTCTTGTTTGTTGTTTATAGTTTCATGGATTCCTATAAAGACATGAATGTGAACAAATTCAGGATACCAACTACCCAGAATTTTTTCAAAGGGGGAAAGTGTGAAGCTTTCAAAGGAGTAAATTTGTAGTTTATTGATGGTCAGGGACCCGACATGGGCAAGTGCCGCCTCGGGGCGAGTCGAAAAGTGCCGCCCGCCCACAGTTGGTGGCGTAACCAGACGTGTGAGCCAGGGACGGGGGATTTTCTGAAGGGAGCCCGTTAGCCATCGTGTGGGCATGCAATAATTAGTTCCTAAAAACTCACAAACGTTACATATATATGGGCTTAAGTCTTCGTTTGTTCGCACCACATGTATATGGTTGTAAGTCTTCGAGCATACCCCGTTCTTGGTGAATCGCACATTCAATGACACGCTAACCGAGAGGCTGGAACAAAGGGTACTCGAATAACACGAAAATGGTCATATAGCGAAGTACAAAGCAGATGTTAGATTGTAAACACAAATAACACAGGCATGGGCGTCCGCAAAATTTTTTCCAGAGAAGGCAAAGCCGACATTTTGGTTGTCCATTTCAGGCTGCTGACGACACAAATGCAAATAGACGTACACATAACGCTTTACCTTTGCTACACCACAAAAAATGATCCACGTTAACTGCATCAGTCCCAAAAATGCGCTTCGTTGGCATCAATGTTTCTTTTCACACCGTATAAAACTCGTTGGCAGCAATATTTCTTTTCAGTTTTCACATCTTATGTTTCTTGTCACACCGTGACTTATTACCTGCCACAGATGTCTGCGTTCAGCAGTCACATGCAGCAAAAGGCCTACTGCCGCAAATTGTGAACCTTTGTTGCCGTGTTACTGTTACGCGATAAAGGCTAATTTTAAAACTATCCTCCCCCAAGTTTCGCAACCTGCCTCTGCAGGCAATGTAGCGGATTTAGTGAACTGCAAGGTCATCAGTCATCACTGCATGATGCCTGAAGAGTAAATCCGGCTCTTGTGCAGTATGAGTGTCATATTGGCAAATGAAACTGTCATTGCAAGAATTAAGTTAATTAAGCCGCTGACTTTAGGTGTTCTAGAAATTTTTGGTTCTAAGACTCAATTTCCAGGTGGTAGCAAATGCCCATTTCTCCCTTCCCATGAACACAAGGGGATGACAAACACTGAAACAGCGCACCAGCTATAACTACATTCACTTATTACCAAATTGAAATACGGTAGTGGGAAGAATATGCAGACATTTTAACAACAGCTTCTGAAGTAAATGGCTAAAAACGTCGAATGGAGATGCTCAGTGGCGCACAAAAGCATGTAAATTGTTTTGACCTAAGTATCAAATGCTTTTGCGAGATATTTTTAACTTGAGACGGACAACCCTTTGTTTTCAGTGAATTTAAATCATGATTTGAGGGTTGGCATTAATTATAAAATCAATTTAATTATGCATTACTTTATTACTTGCGCACATCCTCAACATGGAGGGGATGAAAGAGTAATCTCGAGAAATGCAACTAATATTGACTACTTTTTCAAGATAAAAATGAAAATGTGCAACAACGTTAAGTATATTAGTCATAAATGTGAAATTTTCAATTACTGCTACATGTGTGTTGTATCTGAGTTGGCTTATAAACTGAACATCTCTGAGGATGGACATAATTGTTGCAATTCATGTCACAAAATTGCTGACCAAGAACTTCTCATTGAGTGCCTATGGCGTTAGATATTTCCTAGGTCAACACATGTGGCCTTTTAAATTGTATCAATTTTTTGATGAAATAAATCAATCAATTTGTAGCAGCAAAGGCAAGAAAACCTTGTCTCTGAGCTTGGATAATTGCTAGTAAAGCATTACAAACTGACCTGTTTCAGCTAAATTGTTGTTAGTCGGGGTGATGAAACAGCAAAAAATTCTGTCACCTTACTCAACTTTGCAGCAGAACTTTGAATTTGCTGTGTGCTTTCTCTTCACGTTTTTGAGCACCAGAATTCACATTTAATCCCACTTCGTATATTTATGTTGCATATATTTGTATTTCGTTGTCAACACTGCAATCTGTACTGCATAATCAACATTACAAAGATCACTAAGTAAAGAAATGGGATACACACCACAATTTTTTATTGATAACGTTAGTGTCAAGTCGCCATATAGAGTGTTTGCAACACTCAGAAAAAGTTGAGAAATGATAGTGAATCAGGTTGTGGATGGTTATCAAACGACTCCTGATAATGATTGCATACTGCTTTAACCAGCGGTTCCAAAACGTTTTCGAACGTGACTGAAATCTGAATTGGTGAACATCTTGCGACCCAAGTCTCAAACAGCGTATGTTAACGTGACAAAAATGTTGTGCCGAACTTGGCACGCGAGCACTTCTATCCGGCACGTGAGCGAGGCCTCGGAAACGAGATCCTCCCCCCTTGAAAGTGTCCGTTTCTTCAATTTCGTTTGTTACCAATCCGTTATTTGATTTAACCCTTATATGCTTTTGATGCCATATGGCTACAAACAGAACCGCATCAGCGGCACTACGTACCCCTCGATTGGGGAGGGCACACTGCCACAGGGGCCCAAATTTCAGACACCTCACCACAAATTTTGGTTGGCACGCGGAAGAATTTTGTCATTGATCTAGCCGATTTCGGCACGCAAACCGAAAAAGGTTGCCCGCCCCTTGCCTAGGCTAACTGCTTTCACAGCACACTGAGTAGTTTTAGGCTAAGGTCAAAAGCTTCACACATAGTTTCAGAAGTACTTTGGATTTTGATTCAGGAAAAATTGGATCCGCAAACTGTGCGCAATTAAATGTTCAGGAGGCGACATATCTGCCACGGCCAGAATGAATTTGGGAAGTTATTAAACGACAAACATTTACAACTGGAATTTTAAAAACAGATTTGAAGAGTGTGTCATTTTTGTATAAGAACAAGAAATGAATGCCCAGTCATTTCTGGTCCAACTTTCGTAAACTCTGACTTTTGCACAACATAGTTGTGTGAAGCGGCATTCTCGAAATTGTAATCATCAAGTCCAAAAACCAAACTTTTTTGAAAAATATTGAGAATTTATTTCATCCTGCATTGTCTTGCATCAATCTACGAAGGGATATAATCTGTGTAACAGTCACCAAGTACACCTATCACATTAGTTGTGCTTGGTAACTTCTACAAAGTGAATTGTGTTTTGTCTTTTATTGCCTCACTGTATCCATTACGCGGTAGTTTTATTACTATACTCGCAGAGTTACTTTCGTGGATTGTGTGCATTTGTATAATTTCGCCACGGACAAAAATGCCTCTTGAGATTTGTAATTGGAAGTTTACACATATCACTGACATCTATAGGCTGCATAAAAAAACTGTTTCAGAATGGATCGCAAAAAAAAGTTTGGGAAGCCCTGCTCTAGCTCAATCTGCTGCTGAGTTATGGCTAACCAAAATTCACCTTGAGAGGGCAAATCATATGTTTGGTGTAATTGGTTTATTTTTGAAAAAATTTGGGTTTTTGAGCCATAATTTTTAATCCAGAAAAGCTGGAAAGTTGATCAAACCCTCCAAAGACTCGGAATTTAGCCTAGTTTCCAAAACAGAACTTGAGCCAAAAAATGGTCGTTGGGGTGTCACCCAGGGCCAGATAAAACGTTTAAAAGTAGAAAACATTCCCTAATGATGAGGTCAACCACAAAAAAAACAAACCCAATACTTAACAAATTTTTGCAAATCTCAACTACAAGACTTCCCGAATCCGTGGAAGGTTTGAACAGCTCTCTAGCTCACTCGGCTGGTGAGTTATGGTGCTGCAAAATTCAACAAGAAACGTGACGCACGCAGGACATTGTGGGTTTAAGCTAAGCCTTAATATGTTTTTCAACTTGAAAACGTTTTTGTGAGTCATATTTGTTTTTTATTAGCATAGATATAAATAAAAATCAAGCAAAGGACAATCATCTTGTTTCAGTCACACTTTTTTTGTCTCATGCGCTTATTATTAAGGGTTTGTTGAAGGTTAAAGCTATTATCACTTTGATTGCATTTGCTTCAAATAAATTTGGTTACCTTTTTTAAATTGAAGTTGCATCTATTTAATTTATTTTTCAGGGAAAATGAAAGTAGCTCTAAATAAAATCTTGCACTACAGGACCCTCTAGACCGATTCCAACTCTTGACTGTATTCTGTGACAGGTTCAAATTTGACCAGCAGTGTACAAGTAGCATCAGGTGATGCCTACCCAGGATCGTGCGACACAGCCAATCCATATCCGTTCAACACCAAATAAAAAAGTACTCCAAACCTGCATGTGGATGCATGGAATTGCACTGTGTTTTTTGCGTCTAGCATAAAAGGTTTATCAAAGATAAAAATAATGCACTCAAGGCATTATTTTGATCATGCACAAAAAATGATAGATGCAAAAGATTTGACTTTTGCTTTGCATGATTCGCGCTGGCGAACACTAGTTTTGAAACGATAACCAGACGTAACCTCAAACGGTGTTCAAGGTACTGGTTCTCGAGCGCAGTGGACACACTTTTAAATGCAAAATATACAGACGTGTGTTTGATGAATGCGCTTTTCCACAATATGCATGCTGTTATCATCCAGTTATGTTTTTCTTCAAGTCACCCTAACAAAGAGACCAAATAACATTCAGCATTATTTTATTTTAAATTTCAGATTTCATTCTGTTTTGAGAATTTGCGCGTTGGGTCAAATAGAAAGAATAAGGATGAAAAGAAACAAATAGCACTTTTTATTGAATTCTACTCTGGATTTTCAAAAATTAAAGTGAAGCTTCCTTGGATGAAAAATTTTACACGCTGTTTGTGCTTGAATGAAAATTCGCGGTTTTGCTTAACACTTTAACATTTATCGTGTCGTTTCTGTGGAGGGACTGTGCATTGATACAAGAATGTAGATACATCCACACCATCCATTGCGCTTTATCGTGTGTAGCTAGGTTCAACGGGGGAGGTTGCTTGGAATAAACGATGAGCATTTTTGTTTTATATCTCTGACAACAGCAACAAGCTGATATTTTCCGATTTTTTTATCCATTCACGATGCTTTTCGTTAAGAATGCTGCTTTGCACTAGCTTTCATGTATTAATTTTATTGAGTGATTTTTTTAAATCATGAGGAATATGTAGACATATCAGAATCTAAACCAAGTAAACCTGTCTACGTGCATAGGTTTGATTGCTGAGTGCTTATGTTTCGTGTATATTGCTCGCCAATTGTGGCCTTCCAATTGAGGAACAACTTCCCGCAATCTGGAATCTGGACATTGCTTTCACCAACGCCTACGCAATTTGGCATAACATTCTCGACACATTCAATGTTCGTCAACATTAACTGTTTGGTCAAAACATTAGATACCTCAGTTAGAATCAAATTTGCAATATTTTCCAGTGTGTTGATGCGGTGTCCAATCCTATTCATTATGACCTGCGTGTACCATCTAACACCTGTGTTGTGTTTAAGACTGAGGATTTTTGTGTTCTGTCACTAACTCTGTGGGGTACGGACCATGTGTTGTGAGACAAACAGTAAAAATAAACAACGTAGCGAGGGCCTATTTTATGAGTTTAAGAGACAGCGATTGCAGTACGCGTTTCCCACTCGTTGTCGAAGATCATTTGGATAGCAACAATATGTTTGCTCTATCTTTATAAACAATATGTTTGCTCTAAGAAGAACAGCTCTATATTTGCTAAAGCAAAACGTGCAATCGCAGAACAATTTATTCCGATTTCACAAAAAATACATCCCTTTTTTTTGGAAACATTTTGGTGGGTATAACCAAAAATACATTCTTCTCCATCATCTGCATTATAGGACACCTCTTTTGCTTTGCTGTTTTTGCAAGCTCCCGTTTTATCACGACGGAGCTATAAAGCTCACGCAGAAATACGTTTGCTTTCTACCAATCCGTGTATCAATCTCTTTGTTCCGACTTCCGTCACTCGTGAATACCACCCCAAGGTACTTGAACGTCTCCACCTGCTGCAGTGTATTTTCGCTCACATGTAGAATCCACTGCCTTGAGAGACACAATACCCCAATCTTTTTAGTGCTGATGTTCGTTCCTGCGTGGTCACACGCAGCAGGAAACCGATAAAATGCGTACCGAAGACCCGTTGAGAAGACCCACGCATGCAGTACCAATTCGCCAGCAAAGCGCGTTCATCCTGTAGTTCCCAACAGTGACACCCTCGTCGACGTGTCAGCGACTGTGCATCCCGCGGCCCGCAGGTTGCCTAATCGAAGGTTTTTTGCGGCCCAGTTTAGGTTTTCACTGTAGCGAAAGTATCCTACATGCTGACAACCTGTCCTTATTTTGATAATCTTGAATTTGATATTTTTGATGCAGGTGGTCCTCAGTGCTACTTTATCACGTCTGTTACCATTGCAGTTTGGATTCGGACGCTTTCAGTATTAGCTTAAGCAAGATTTAACCTAAGGTTAAAGTAAGCGATTTATTGTTCGGCCCTTATTAATACAGCATGTCATTCAATGTGCGGACCTGGTTAAGATAGTGACATACATTTTGGCTCAGTAAGCCATTTGGGTTGGACATACAGAAGCTGGTCTACCCTATTCATATAGACCAGGGCTCTCCAAAATTTTTGGGAGAGGACCACATAAGCTTTGGCACAACAGTTCGAGGGCCGGACATCTTGCGTAATGTAATTTTTTCGGGATATATATGTTACATTCTACCACATCAACACATTTTTCAAAAACATGCTATTTTTTCATTACTGGCAAAATGCAGGGGCGTAACGAGGTTAGATGGCGCCCAGGGCAAGAAGCAGGTTTGGCGCCCCCATGTTCGAAACTGAGTTCTTTCGGAAGCAAATGTACGTGTTGAAGAAAGTACTTGTGACATTGTTGGGACTTTTCGGCCCACACCCGCAGTGATTTGGCACCCCCAATAGTGACTCGACGCCCGAGGAATTGCACCCCTCTCGTTACACCCTTGGCAAAATGTGTTTTGCGGCCGGGTGAATTGGCTTCGCAGGTCAGATTTGGCCGGCAGGTCGTAGTTTGGAGAACCCTGATATAGAATATGAAGGGGAATGGTGACAGCACACACCATTGTCGGAGTGCTTTGCATGCAACTGCGGACCTTTTGTCTTCATTGTAGTCTGATGCATCGCCAGGCAAGCCGATCGCAACGGTGAAACAGTAAATCACTTCCATAATTGCATTAAAGTGCTTTCGCAGTTTCGTACACCGTGCTGTACAATTCTGCGGCAGTATAGTAACAGGTCGAAGCGAGGCGGTGCGCATGACAATGCACAGATACCATCCTTACAATTTTCGCTTCCAACTTCTGCAACAGAAAATTGTGTGGGCCTATAACATTGCAGCCGTATGTTGCAATTGCCACGTGCAGGAAAACATGCTTTCGTCAAATCGTTTTACTTCAACACAAGGCCAAAGCATACCTTGTTTTTTTTGAGAATTTAGGGTGTCTTTGCAAAATTTTAGGGTGTCATTTTGACACCCAAAAACGGCTTAAAAAAACACTGAGTCAGTACATCCCTCGCTTTAGCGAGTATGCCAAAGCTGCACGACTGTTCTATTTTATGCCTCATCAGGTTCATGACCTAAGCTTCTGAAGGAGACAGCGACATTTTAAAGGTTTAGTGGATAATAGCTTAGAACAGTGTTTTTCAACTGGAGTTCAGCGGAACCAAGTGTTCCGCGAGTGGCTGCCAGGGGTTCCGCAGAAACAATCCCGTTCCCATGGCTGGGCTTTGCCCAGCCAAACAATCCACCAAGTCTCCCAAAATTGAAATATGAAACACTACAAATCAGTGGAGTTTTGTCAATTTTTTCAATGTCAAGACCCCCTGCACAAATGTAAAGCCCCCTCTTGAAGACTTCCTGGCAACGGTTCTGTGCCGAAACAGACCGAAATTGCCTGGGACGAAATTGGAATTAAAAGGTCATAATGAATAGGATTGGTCCTTGCTCCCAAATTGTTTTAAATCATTATTTTTTAAACTGTTCTTTGTCTAGACATTAATATCGTTGAGGAGCCTCTTTCGCACATTTGCAAATAATTTTTGCTTTATTTTGAAAAACACATGACATACATCACAGATTATTATATGTAGCCCTAGGGTGGTTCACAAGCTTTTTAACAAAACAATTCTGAAACAAAGAGTGCAACTCCCAAATCGGGAGCCAATGGCGTCTCTGAAAACAGGCGGGCCGAGGCGACCTGCATTGTTCGCCACACCTATCATCCACCCCTGATCGTGATCTGAACAAGTCGAAACAACTATCGCCAGAGACGCAAGGCAGATCGTTCCATCGAACTCTGTGCAAAGGAAGTCACGATTGTTCGCGATGCTGTGAGTAACTTCGTGAAACCCTTTGCTTGCATGAGTAATAAAGTTGCTGTTCACGTTAAATGGTTTTCAAACAAAATTTTAACTGGAAAAAGTTTTAACTAATAAACGTCGGCCGCATGGCCTAATGGATAAGGCATCTGATTCCGGATCAGAAGATTGAGGGTTCGAGTCCCTCTGTGGTCGTTTTCTATTGTTTATTAATGGGTGATCTGAAGCAGGTTTCTCAAACCATGGGTTGCGAAATGTGATTTAGGGGCCGCGAAACAAATTGGCTTGAGAAATGAGATCTGACAACTTTTGCAAGCTTTAAAAAAATATTAAAAGTAGGCCTGCTGTTAAATCTATTTCTACTGCATGTTTATAGAGGCAATACCGTGGTTCATCATGCTGTCACTTGTTTACTAGGATGTCTGCCTGCGCTATCAAATGATAATAACCAACCAAGCGCAATAAGTTATGCGTTGTTACGTCATGATTATGTTAACGTACTGACCTTATTGCATTCAATGCAAGACTAAGACATCCTTCTGTTTAGAAATCTAGGTCTGGTCTAGGGGCCAATCTAACTGCTTTCAGAGCACACCGAGTAGTTTCAAACTAAAGTTAAAAGCTTCATACACAGATTCAGAAGTACTTTGGATTCTGATTTAGGAAAAGTTGGATCCAAAAACAATAAACATTTGAAATTTAAGGAGGCAACACACTTGCCATGCCCAGAGGATGAGCTTGCGGAGTTAAACGACAAAATTTTGCAACTGGAATTTTCAAAAGAGGGTTAATGTAATTTTTGGATAAGAACAAGAAATGAATGCTCAGTCATTTCTGATCTAGCAATTCATAAACCCTTAGGCTTTTGCACAAGATATTTTTGTGTACCCGTATGAATCCCATTGGTTGTTCTTGATAACTTCTGTAAACTGAATTGCTTTTTGTTAATTTGTTTTCACCTTCACTGTTTCCATTACGTGGTAGTTTTTTAAATGTATAGATGATAGACACTTTCGTGGATTGTGCGGATAATTTCACCAAAGACAGACATGCTCTTAAGATTTGTAATGCGACGTTTACACAGATGATTAACATCCGGGCTATCCATCAACGGGGTCGCATAGAAAAAAACTTTTTTTAAATGGTCGCAGAAGAAAAAGTTTGGGAAGCCCCCTTTTGAAGTAACTTTGTTCTCTGTATGAAATCAAAAGATGGAGGAAGAAGAGTTCATTTTCAACGGTTTTTCAATACAAATCATTTGTGTGGGAAGGCTTCTAATTCAACAAATGCCTTGATGGTACAACCGAAAAATAGAGTGTGAAAGAATATCCACTGAAAATCTCCTAATTACAGCAACTTTCGTGTCATTCAGTTGCTTTATTCTTAGCAAAGTTTACGTAAAATTTTGAAGTTTGGCAAGGTACCACGAAGGTAAAACGAAAACAGTCGAACCTGTTCGCAAAGCATTTTACTACACTGTAGTAAACTGTAGATCGACAGGAAGTCGATCTCGCGTCAAGTACGCATTTTCAATCCTGTGATTGTAAATACAAATTTACAGGCGAAGTGATGAAGTTGGTTGGCCTTAAAAAATTCGTTTGACCTACTGATGTTTTTCAACGTTTTTACGCTGCAAAAGCTCCCTGTGAAGAAAAATATTACTCTTTCATTTTTTTCGACAAAACAAATTTGCAAAATTTTTGTAATAAATGCCAGTTGAAGATGATGACTGTCTGATTTGCCGGTTGGATATCCGGCAGGATAGCATGTTTTCAACTGGATAAGGATATCCAAAAACTGCTTTCAGGCGTGAACCGGATACGGATAAAGATATCCGATGCGCAATGCTTTTTCAATATTTTGTGGATTCAACGTGTGAAACAGATTTTGGTCACTTTGACCTCCAAGGTCAAAACCGGGGGGGTCAAATCCCCCTGAAAGATTGTTCGCCCCCCCCCTGGAAAAATGTGTTGGCCATAGTAAAAAAATTGGGCCTCTCCCAGAAAACTCTTCGCCCCACCTGGTGTCCCAAGCTGGTTACGGGCCTGTTGACCTCTTGGAGAAAGTTGCACATTGCACAATCAGTTATTAATTATTGTCAGAAGGATCTTTTCAGCTTTTTGTGCCATGCTTACAAGTCTGTCAGTTTATTATATTTTGATACACTTTTGGACAGGATACAGATTTTTGATTTGAACCAAAATAGGATTTGGATCGGATACGGACATCGTGTTTTTGAAAACAGGATAAAATCGGATAGTAAAAGACCACTATCCGATCACCTTTCATAAATGCTATATTAGACCGACACCCGCGTTCTGATGTTGCAACATTTGAGGGAGGGCCGGCCTTGAGCCGATCGGACCGATTGCTTCCAATCGGGCCCCGCGCCTGAGGGGGGCCCGCGCTACGCCAACGAACCTACGCAAGCTGACAATCTCCATCAAAGCTGCTTGTGCAGCGCCGGAGCGGAGCCCACAGTTTTTTAAGCGTAGGGCCAAGGAAGGAAAATCGAAGTGAACTGCGCGTTTTTCAACATTTTCATTGATCATACGAGAGGGCTTAAGTTTTGAAGTTGTGTTCTGTTTCAGGTGTAAGCGTTTTGTAGCCGACTTGAAGCAGAGAGATATTGCTGTTTGAACAGTAACTGCCGCTTGTCTTCTGAAAGTAAAGTTTAGGTCGTAATTCCAAATGTTTGCTACTTAGTTGGTCTTTTATAGCGTTATGCATTTTCCTTCGTAGAGATCTGATGAGGCAGCCTCTTTTCATATTTGTTTATTGCCCTCAGAATTTACAATTGACCATCCCAGTGACGGTGGCATTCGGAGAAAGGCGTTTTGTAAGCTGATGCTAATTTAAACCCTCGTATGTGAGCTCATCAACCCAGCAAAAGCACCTAAATAGTTTGACGATTATGTCCATTGAATCCAAACTTAGCAGAGCCTTAAAATTGGACAAAGTTCTGAAGGGCACTGCTAATGCTAAAGCCCGAAAAATACGTTTCTCTTAGCAAATTCATTTTTTATAGTGTGGGCTACAATAGCCTAAAGCAGGGCTGTGGAACCAGAGCCAAATTTAAACCTCCAGTTACAGGCATCTAAAGTTTTTATCTTGAGTTCCACCTCCAAAATGATTTGGTACATTGAAAACTGAAAACAATTGTCTTAATTGTACAATTGTATTATTTCACCAGCATAGACGAAAGGTGTTGCAAATTGATACATTTGATGGATAGTGGAACATGTACAAAAAAGTTTGAAAACCCCTGGTCTACACACAAACGAACTTGGGCATAGGAGGATTTCTTCCAGGGGTGACAATAGTGGATTTTTACAGGTGGTGGCCAAAAGCAATTTTTCAAGGAGGCAAACAGCTGTTGAATTTTTCTTTTACAAACTCAAACTAAGAAAAAATAATTTCAAACTTCAAAATTCGGGATTCCAATCCAATTCCCCAGGCACCCCCTTCGCACAATCATGAAAACGAGGATAAGGATACAAGCACGACAATCCACGCTGGTCCCGCAATAAGTTAACTCGCTTGCCCTCCAAGGACAGTGTAATGTAACGGGAACCCAAATTTCAGGCTTCATCATGTAAAAGCTTTTGGCTTCGGCTCCAGCTGCAACCATCCAAAGTTGCTTGGGCTCGGGCTCCAATTCCCCCGCACAATTATCTATTTCATTCGGCTTTGCCATTATTGTGCAGCATTATAATACAATGTTGCTTTGTAGTTTTTGTGTGATGTCGTGTTGCCACAATTTTTCGTTTGTTGTTGTTTTGTCGCTAAGTTGTTATACCTTATCTTTGCTGGCTGACTATATCAACCAGTGTTGCTAATTTCATTTAACACGTGGCCAATTGGCCTGACGCACACCGCGGTAGATTCTGGTGAGACAGAAGGTAGTGAGTGTAGCAACTCATGGATTTATTGTGCGTTACGGAAATGTTCGTGGAACATACATGGAAAGTCTCCGCTGCAAAAGTAAACCTGGGTTATGCCCCAGACGCCTCTAGCTTGCCATTGCCGCTTTCGGACCTCACTCTTTTACCATAACTCATGATTTCTATGATTACGACTTGATGCCCTCTTAAAAAGTTTCTGCACAAGCCACTGAGTGGGGTCCCGCAAAAATGCTTCCAATCGGGCCCCGCACTTGCTAAGGCCGGCCCTGATTTTAGGGACGCGAGATTTGTAATATTCTTTGTGCAATCACTGGAAATCCGTGCGTTTGTGTAGTGTGCTGTACACACTAAGCAGGCTCAACGCTTGCAGACAGGTCTGCGCTTCTGCGATAGAAATGCTACAGTGTCGTCGAGGAAGTGGAGGGGCTCTTATGTTCTGGTCGTAAGTACAGGAGTGAAAGGGAGATGACTTTCTTAAGGGTGAAGAAAGCTACCGATGAATCAGTATCCAAACGGTGGCATCATTTTGCCCGAAGTGTGCAATGTTACAAACCATGAAAAGTCAGAGAAGCATCAATCTGCTCAAGTGCAAGACCAGGCAAGACTTAATCTTAATTTCGAAGAAATTTTCTTAAGATATTCATGTAATTCAGATGTTTGTTTGTGACGAAGGAATACCAATGCCACAAACAAAGCTTGCCTTTTTTTCTGTCCTTTAAACAAGCTCTTTGGCATTCTTCTGGTCTCTTTGCAGCACCGTTTGGCTTTTTATTGGAATTGTCACCTGGCAACTCTGTACAGCCACGTTCGTCTTCAGAGCTGGGGACTCGATCGGAGAAGTTACCGCGATGTCCGAAGCAAAACCTCGGCCAAAAGAACGATCTCCCAGCTTCAGCGATAGTTGTGCTTTCATGTGTAGAGTTTCTCTGCTCACGTGTCCTTCGCGGCGCTTTGTACTTTGCTCACACTGGGATATTTTCTAATCTCTACTGTCATGTGACGATGGAAAGTCACATTGCTCATCGTTTTCTTAAAAATTGCTGCTTAAAAGAATTCCGCAGCAGGTTTACTTCTACTGCGCCGCCAACAGGAGGCGTCTTGCTTTGGATATTCCAAACAACGCTTCCTTAAACGGAAATGCAAAGAAAGTAATTTGAATGGAAACGCTTGGTCTAAAAGTAAATTAATTAAAACATTAATTTCCTTGGATACGACTCACTCCATAAGTATGTTTCACACATGCTGCTACACATTCAGAAAATGCAGAAATTGGTTGCAAATATAATGAAGGACATTTTCATTTTCCGAAAGTTTCGAAATTTCGACCCGTATGTCCAACCGCTTCACATTACAAGACTTGTCATCTACGCAGGTTTGCACTCGTCTTTTCCGAGTGCAAAAGCATTTGTAGAACGATCGAGCGTACTAAGCATCCAACTGACCGACTCCACGTGACACTTAAATGTTGCTATGAAGAAAGTATCAAATGAATGATTTTACACCACTTCAGCGACAGCTACACCTCTTTGGAAAATAGATGCGCTGCTGATTTGCCAATCAATCTGAAATGTTAGGTAGGTGCGCAGGGGTTATTCTCGCGAGATTGATGCCAGCACGTACTCCGTACAATTTTCGAAAAAAACATCTTTACAAACAGGCGAGACTTCAACTTATATCTCTGGGTATTACAGTAGTAATGAAAAACCTACGTTTACCTCATATTCGTGTAATGATTGCCGTGATTCGTCATGGTGTTTGATATGCGTTCATTTAATAATTTATAACCGTACTGCAGTGCCAAGTTCCCTTACAATAAATGTATCAAAGTAATTGAACCAAACCTTGGAGGATGCCCATAGTGCGTTTCTTGTCCTGGCCGTAGCACTAGCACTTGCCAAGGACGGCTACACATGTTTTGTCGAACTCAAAGAAGCATTCGACTGGATCCCTCACGAAAAGCATTGGGGAGCGTTGCAGGATTACGATGTTGACGGCCGCCATCCATTTTCCGAATGTCAAGTAATCCTTCTCAGACGCTTTTTCATGGGGCGGCGGAGTTAAATCACAACCGTTCACAGTGACTGCTGGACTTCGACAAGGACATGTGCAGTCACATCCCCTCTTCATAATCTAGGCTTATATGAATTGGATGGACAGACAGTCACAGCCATATCGACGAGGTCATCACTGTTGGAAGGTGCTGGATGAAAATTGTGCTTTTTTCGACGATTTAGTGCTGCTCAAATCCCCTGAACAGAGGCGTCTGCATGAAGGGACACAGGAGCAGAGGTAGGGCAGGTGGGTGGCAAGGAAAAGAGTTGAGGTCAACGGAAACTTGTAAAAAACGAAAAAATCGTTGCCAGTATACAACGACGTAATGAGGGGGGAGCAAGGGGACACAATTCCCCGGGCGCTGAATGACTGCGGGTCGCCGAAAAGTCCCAACAATGTCGCAACTATTTTCTTCAGAACGAACATTTGCTTCCAAAAGATCTCAAGTACGATTGTTGAGGGGCGCCAAACGTGCTTCTTGCCCCGGCGCCATCTAACCCCGTTGCGCTTCTGCCAGTATACTCGTTTCTGTTCAGCATCAATCTTGACCTCAAAAGTAACATCTTGACATCAAAAGAAAAAGGTCAATGACCCGCTATGACCTCGCTCTCCGGCGTCCAATGCCTGCATGTTTTCTACTGCGTGGAACCAAGGCGTTTGGAATGAAAATTATGCTAAAAAGAAGCAGTTATTATGTCTCTCCAGAAACCCAAGTCAATGTGCACTGCAAGTAAATTGGATACACTACGCAGCGAGTGGACAATCTGAAGTGTCTTGGAGCGGAATTTACGAGTGAGGGAAGAAGAAACAGGGACTTTGATACATGGGTTGGTGAAGCATACGCAGTACAGCGGGATGTTTATCGCTCTGTGGTGACAAAACAGGCGCTTTCAAACACCGCAAAGCTAACACTTTTTAAGTAGATCTTCCGATCCTCACCTGTGGTCATGTATCTTGGGTGATGACTGAAAGAATCTTATCTCAGGCACTGGCGGCAGAGGTGATTTTTGCAAACTATCATGGCGTGCCACTTCACGACAAAACGTACGGCTGTTAAATTCAGAAAACGTTGAATGCAGAGCGACTTTTCTCCGAATCGAGAGATCCTAGCTGCCATAGTTCGGCTATGTGTTTAAAATGCCCCCCAATCGATTGGCAAAGCAAGTTTGCTGGCTACATTCAAGGGAAAGCGGTCCAGAGGTCAACCAACAGCCAGGTGGTGTGATTACATGTCCGACCTTGCTTGGTCCCGTCTTGATGTGGAGCCAGTGGAACTATCAGAGGTTGCTGAAAACCATGAGGTATTTCGAGACATCCTAGGTCTGCAGCCCCAGGGAACCTCCCGAGAGGAAAACCGGGTGTGAAAATGAATGAGTAATGCATTGTCGGCTGGTGAAATGTTGAACGCCACTCAGAGGTAACTTTTCGAATTTTGTACCAGTTTGGCTCAAAATGACATGTAAAGGCGATGTACCGGCATCATAAAATCAAAAGCTGTAGTCAGTCTGTTCAGGATGCTGACGCCATCATTATTCTAGAAAAGCACACCTCTCTCATGTTGTCTCAGAAAAAGTGGTTGGGATCGTTAATCAGTTGGCTGTTTGCTTAGTTACCACGAAAGTGAAAGAGAAGAAAAGTATATTGTCTATGAACAAAACTTTTCAGCACTACGTTTGTACGTTCCAATACTGTACCGTTTGCTCAAACTGTACCGTTTGCTGTTTTCACTGCTGGTTACAAGCAGAAGCCTGTATTTTTTCACCATGGATGCGACGACCTGCAAGGCCACAGCTGGAGAGCAACCGTATCTTTGAGGTAGAGCTCCACGCTCCGCTCATGCATGACAGCGACAACAACAGTTTGGCAGGAACACTACTGTGATGGGAAAGAGCAAACGAAAACATTGCCTTACTTATTTCCCGATTAATTTTGCTCCAATGGGAAAACAGTGAAAAAGAAGCATATAGATACGTTTTAAATAAGTGCGCTGGAGAAGTGCAAAGCGGGTTCAGAGAGCAATAACAGAAGAACCATTGGAGAAAACGGTTCAGGTTTACACTTACCTGGGGAAAACGAGAACTAGGTGTACGTGCGTTTTACAATGTGCGTGTATTTGCTACTATTTACGCGTTGTTAATGTGATGAAACGCATTGCGCTCTAAGTAAACATTGGAAGTTAAGGTTTGACACACCAAACTATGATAAGCAGAACAAGGAGGCCGGGAAAGTTCGGATTTCCAACTAGTTTTCACAGGGAGTGGGTTCAAGATATATGGGATCTTGCACTACTGTACTGCGTTTTTAGTTTTTCGTTATAACATAGACCGTCTTCCAAATTTTGCTGAGTGCCTAACAGTGCTATATTAGCTACGAGGCCCGTGAGGCACATGCCTCAGAACCCCTGCAGTCAAGGGGCCCCCAACATAAAGCTGGCATTTAATACAGTTAGAGCCTGCCTACGCACTAAGATTGTTGCAAAACGTTCAATGCAATATGCAGTCAATGCGTGCAACAGGAAAAAGCACATTGCAGGCGCTTGTGATATCATAGAAGAACGGTATGGTATCTTATTTACGACACAGAGGAAATAGCAGGTGCAGGGCATAAAGCAGTGGTTCTCAGTGGCATAGCCAGCCTAAAATTTTTGGGGGAGAAAATTGGGGGGCCAAAATGTTTGATTTTAGGCAAGCAACCGTATTTTTTTGGGGATACCCGCTTCTCAAAGTAAAAAATGACTAGATATAGTAAAAATTTGGGGAGCATGGCCCTTTTGACATGCGATATTTCTGACTTCACGCCATATGCGCTTGCACACAGCAACATTCAACATATCAAATACGCTGAGAAAACTAAACTGATGATTAGGGCTTAGGATTTGGTGTTTAGGTAAGTGTGTCGGGTTAGGGTTTATGTTACAGTTAGAATAAGAAAAATAATTGAGGTCTAAGTCTAAGGCCAATATTTTTCGTTGGTTTTACTTATTGCCGTAGTGTAGCTTGTTGTGGGTATCTGACATCTAACCAAAAAGTTTAATTTGCACCTCAAAAAAGTAATCGCCAAACTTTATTCCTTTACTCTGAGAAGCAAAATAACTGACAAAAAGTAATAGGTCAGAAATTTCGCTTGACACCGGACTACAGAAACGTACTTAACAGAACGATTTGTAACAGCGTTGGAGGCCGAGCCTCAGGTTTACAGGCGCATTCTTAACACTATTTGCTCACTTGGTACAACACTACTACAGAGTGGGACGCTAATTCCTGAACTGGTCAAGCCCAGGCAGGGGCGCAACCAACTGATATTTTCGGGGGGAGGGGCAAAAGGATGTAACGTGTTGCTGCACCTAACAAATACATACGTTTGCGAAAATTTCGGGGGGTCAATTACCCCTCCTCTGGTTGCGGGCCTGAGCCCTGGTAAAGTACGAATGCACTGTGACATGAACACCCTCAAACGAACAAACATTGCAATGTCCGAACCTTCAGTCACAGAATAAAATGCGGTTGTAGTGTTCAAAGAATAAGGAAGAGTATAAACAATCTGACTACATCAGAGCTGGCAATTATTACGTTATTAGACCTTCTGCATCTTTCGAGAAACAATTGCATATTTTTTCTTAAAACGCCCTCAAATGTAGGAATGTTACATTGAACCTGATGAGTCATGACTACGAACCCTCGCTCTCCAGAGCAGGTTGTATAGAGCCCTACATCCAAAATTATAGGCCACAAGCAATCTTTGCATGCATGACTTTCTGAAATTCCACCATAATTGTGATGCATACATGGTCGTACAAAAGGAACGAAAAAGTACATTTTTAACTGCATTTGGACATCTGGAGAAGAGGCTCGCATATTTGGATTGGTTAACATATTTTACATTTTTACCACCCATGTGTCAGTAATGGGGTGACCATGCTTTTTGCACTCCTAGCCTTAATTATCATACAAACAGTTTCGCTGTAGTTGAAAATATTTCCATGTGATTCTGCATAGGCCCGACACACAGTGAAGTTCTATTGGCAACATTTCCAAAAATGAGAACTTTTCAGTTTTAATCAAGATGCAGACCGAACGATCAGGACAGAGTAAAAATTTGTATTCTTATACAAACACCTGGTTCCGTACTCAACTCGTGTAGTCATGGCTTTAGTGTAACAGATGTAGAGGTTAATACAGTAGTAAACCTGCCTAATTTTCGTCTAATTTTAGCAAATTCGTTCTAACCCTATTCTTCAAGCATGAGTTTGAATTTCTATGACAAATGATGATCCCAAACTTGAGAGATAGCTTATGTCAGGGGAGAGGGGATCTTTGAATGCTACCATTTCGGGCGAAACGGATCAGATGTCTTGTGTCTTTGGTGCATAACAGATCAGTTGTGTTTCGAGAAAAATGGCTTTTTCTGGCATCCATAAGTTGTGTGAAAGATTTTAGAAGCAATTTTAATGCTGTGAGCTTTCAGGATTGCACTGGTTGCAAACGTTAAGGTCTGGCAAAGCGTCATTTGGAGCAAAAGTGGTGTAGTAGGTAGGTGCGTTAAACACTTGACTAGCACTCATATGACACTTTACTAAACCTTTTTCCCAAGCCGTGGTACTGGGATCAACCCAGAAAGACGCTAAAACGTGAAACAGTCCTCAACCTAAATTTTGTTAAAAACTATCAGGTTTCGAAGCTGTCTAAGACAAAATAGTAGGCTGCACGAACAAATAGATAAAAAATGCCTTAAAAATACGAACAGTTTGAACTATCTCCCAAGTTGACACTTTCAGCATATTTGGAGGTGAATGCCAATCATTCACGAAATTTTCTATCAGATAACCTGTCTCAAGATAAATCTTGTAAGGAGATAATAATTAACGAGCAAGACAAACAAAAATGCTAATAAGATTTCTTAAAAATAATTAGAATTTAAAATTTCATCATTATTCTTTAAAAGTTTCTAGAAATGTCAAAATTGCTATGCAATGTTTTGAAAATTTCGGTGGGGACAAATGTCCCAAATGCCCCCCTCCCCCTGGTTGCACGCCTGTTGAGAGCGAACTCTTACGGAACCAAATGTTTGACAAGCTGATACATGATTTTCTTGCAAAAAGCACGCAAAGTACTATTGTAGTTTGAGTGTCTGACATGGTGGGAAAAATTGAGAACGTTTCCGCATTCCTGAGTTTATGATAGCACAAACGTTTTCGTTTTTGCATTACATATCTACCCTTTTCATTTGATGTTGCAGAGTGTGTTATATCGCGTGATGAACACCAGTATTGTGGCGACACCATACAACATTAGTTTTTATTGAAAAGGTGGTGGTCTTCAAAAAATTGTGCCTCAGGGTCCTAAAAGCCTCATCTGGCACTGGTGCCTAACCTTGTTGATGAAGCAATGCGATTTCATCTCAACCATGTGTCCTTATTCCGTTCTGGACCAGGTTCATCTTTCACTGATGGTCTGACATAAAACAACTCTGTGATAAATTAATGGACATTCTGTTGCCAGTAAACAAGTATGAGATTGACACGTGCTCGGCAAAACTTTAAAATGTTATGTAGTTCCTAATACATAGCACTCGCACAAGATATTCTCGCCGAGAGGATACAAAGTCCTATGGGCGGATTTGATAACAGTTCAGTTTGCTCTCATGAAAGCAACCTTCTAATTTTTTATATTCCTTCAATTTTTTTTTCAGACCAGTTAACACATTATCACACGTGTGTTCATTTTCAACTCAAAGTGAATTTTCACAGTAAGAGACATTGGAACATTTATATAAAACAAATCTCTGCCTTAGGAAAGTTTACTCAAAATGCACACGCAATTTTGTTCATATTTGTGCGATCAGGGTTGTCAGATTCATGACAAATAATATGACTAGTGTTTGCCCAGCTTGTGGCAAAATTTTGCCACGAAAATGAAAACGACAATGTCTTTGAGAATATTACTTTTTCAATGCTTATTGCTTTTGCAATTGATGATTTTTCCATATTTTTCAATTTTTGAAATTTGACAATCAAAATGAAGATTTGTTATATAGGAATCGAGATATTGTCGCTGTTTAGATCATAATCTCCGACTCTTGGCTACGAAACAATTCCTTTGGATACAGTACATGTTAAACGTGGAAGTAATACCTTAGTTTTCAAATCGTTATTTACAGAATCATTACATGAAACGCACACAAACCCAAGCATATCAGGACCCGAAACATAGTAACAGCACGTCACTTTACAAATAAATGCACAGGTATGGTCAGACAACCGAATGGCTACTCAACACCTACCCCGAAATCTAGCGCGACCAAGCAGTGGATAAAATAAGAATTCGCTCAAAAGTAGAAGAAAGTAAGATCAGTTGTAAATGAAATGAAACACTGCAATGATTACAGCAATTCTTCAAGCAATAGTCATATATTCAGACATTTTATTTGGTGCACTTGTAAAAGATACACAACGATTATTGCTGGGCTCTTTCTTCTTTGTAAAATTTAGGAATTCAATTAATAAATGATGCAAAATGGATTGTTTTCTCAATACTGACAATTAAATGGATTGTTTTGTCAATACGTGGTGCTGCACTGCGAGCTGACGGACGCAACGGCCATATTTCAAAGAAATGGCACAATTTTGCCATTAAAGCACTGCCAAAGACGTTCACGAATTTTTCGGAAAACAGTAATATTACCAATATTTTCCAAATTTGGCACAAAGTGGTAACTCTGTTTTTCACAAGACATTGATCCACGCTCTTTACAAGCGTGGAACTTTGCAAATATTTTCGGATAGGATTGGATTTGGATAGGATATCACAAAACACTCGAGCCAGAATAATGTAGCAGTATAAAATTTTTTCATTTGTGGTTATTGTAGAATAATTCCCATTTGAAGAACTGTTCGTGATGGAAGAGATTGTGTAGTACCCCGCATTTGTATAGCTTCTTCTACAAAGCCCGCGTTTATATAGCTTCTTCTACAGACATCCATGGCCCTCAACCAGGCGGTGGGCAACCGGCAAATGCCCCCACCCCAAATTTTCAAAAACATGCTCAGTTGTTAGGTACAACAGTGAGCTACAACCATTTTGCTTCCCCCAAAAAATATTCCAAGTCATAATCATTTTTCCCCGGAATGTATCAGCTGGTTGCGAAAACGTCCTTGGGCGTTCGCAGAATTATTTCCAGGAAGGAGCAATCTCAACATTTTGCTCAACCTTTTCCAGTTGATGACGGCGCAATGCAAATTGACGTTTACAAAACGCTTTTCCATTTCTACAGCAAAAGCAAAATGCCCCATGTTCCGTCAACAGTCACAAACATGTGTTTCATTCACAGCAACAGCCAGGCATATTACGATAATTTTCAGAATATAGTCTATCTCCAGATTTTCCATGCACGGAAGCCTACTTCTCAAAGAAGTATTGCAATGGTCGCTAACGAACGAAACCATAATTTAACGCCATGGAGGTTTTAATGTTGCCAATATTACATGATACGCTGATCTCTTTTTCATGCGACAGATACAAAAATACTGCAAACATAGATCAGAAGAAACCCCCACCACGCCAAATTTAGCCTTAATAGAATTTAATGCTGGACAACAGATTTCAAACCTCTTCCAATTAAGACAGGAATTACTTTCCACATGCCACCAGACCCAGCATAACATACGCTTATATTTTAGCGATAATCAAAAAGTACCATTTCACCTTTGAACAACTTTGTAAAAATAACGTAGCAAGTCTATACAAAATAATTACTCTAAGAAACATCCATCCAGATAAACAAATAGAAGACAAATGGTTAAATGTTCACCACCCAATTCTCCCAAATTATCTAAAAACCTTTAACTACCGATGTGCATGGAACGTATTACCAGTCTTGACAAAATATCATACAAACCCTTTAGATGCAGAGGCCCAGTTCCCAATGTGCCTTGAAAAACCAGAAACTCTGAAACACCTGCTGCTAGAGTGCCGTTTCGCCCAAAAAATTTGGACTTTTATAGACAACATAATTCGGACATTCACCTCCTACCCATAATCACCGACATAAAACTGCAACTGGCAATCCCCAGAGAATTATATTTATTAGAAAACCTTTTAACTTTCCCCATAACTAAAAAACGCCACGCGATTTGGAAAAACCTCAATCAAACTTATTATGAAAACAGGTTAATCACGCCAGATCAAGTCATAAAAAGTATAATAAGCTCTATAAAATATAAAAACACAATGGAAAGTAGGAAAACCATGTCGATATACGCCGATATTCTGCAGATGCTTGTAGCAGAGATAGAAAAGTCATAACTACAAAAATTATAATAGAACCAACATAATTTTTGAGAGAAATATATGATATGACTAAGCGCACCGAGTTTCCGCCCAGCGCTTGTTGGCGATGTACTTGATGTTTAAGCACTTTGAGAGTGATGCACATGATTCTCGTCTCACTATGATTCTCTCACCGTGCTTGAAGTGAACGCTGTATGATTCTCTCCCTTTGAGAATCGCGAAAACGAGAGTAGACCTTGACTTATCGCTCGAGTTAAAGGCTTGCTTATCAAATGTCGACGCCACCCTTGTCTACGAGCCTTGTAATTTTATGTCTTCGTTTAAGCCTCTGCGTTCACGTAACGCAAACTATCGTCACTGATGTGCCTATTTTCTCGAGCGACTGTTTTTGCGGGCCCTATTACGCTTGACAAAAACGTGCTTCTTGCATAACTGCTGATGACAACCTTGTGTGTACGCTCTGTACTATCACGTTTCCCGTATTACTTTTGCGTATATGTAATTCGAGCTTTTAATGCTGGTGTATTGAAAAAAAAAGAAACCATAATTTATTGCTTTATTTAAACAGCAACACATAAATGACTGTCAGCGTCACTTGTTCGTCGCCAATGCCGACGTGTCAGGAAATGTTATGATGTGCAGTTGGGACGTTACTGAGAAACCAAAGGTACGAGAAAAAAGATTAAGCTAGCCTTGACTATATGACTTGATTTCATGCAAACTTTTTCATCAGATTTTGAGAGGAGGAGGAATATAAACTGAAGACAACTGGAGCCCTAACTTTTCTAGTCTGTGGTCGAGTGTCATCTCTTTCCTTTGTGCAAAAGACTTTGGATGGAAAACCTTGCACGATAGAAACACAAATTCTGCACAAAAACGTTAGTCATATTGTGTAGTTTATGAAAATCGAAATAAAAGCATTTTTCCACTTCTTTTGGAGAGAAAAAACACCCGAAAACAAGGGTGGATTGCCTGTTTTTTTACTTTGAAAGTTTATTGCGCCTATTCCAACAATGGTAAAATTTAAAAATCACAGAAGCGGTTGCTATAGCTGTTACAAAGCATCCTGCCAAGTGTGGAATTAAAAAATTGCAGAGAAGAAAAGTTATGATAGTTTTTATATCATCTGGTCCAGACAGCATTTCTGCTTTTCGACTCCCTCCGAAAGCGCACATGCGTTCAGCTGTGCTTTGCCGATCGCTAAATAACTCAGTTTGGTTTCGATTTGACTGAAATGTACAGCACTATTTCGTTTCAATATGTAAAACCTTCATAGATATTTTCGTTGCACTAACTGAACTCCGAAAAAAAATTATTACACATATTGTACCACAAAAAACACGCAAAATTTTATTTTCGCATGAAAAAGTCACACAAAATTTTCTTTGCACAAAAAAAACAACGCAAAATTTTACTTGCACGTGGCCTGAGCATTCGACAATTGACAGCTCTTGGATGCTTAAATGTAATACTTCTGCTGTTGTTGTTGTTGTTGCAGAAAAAATGTGAATATCACAGAACATGTTGTGATTACTTTGTAGCGGCCGCATGTCAGGATTGTCGGGCATGAAACCAGATGAAAAAAACTCCAACATTTTTATCAGCTGGTCGTAAATATGGTTTGAGATTTGTGGAAAAGTTATGCACGCACGTTCCGGTGCGCCGTTCCCACGCGTTCCCGCGCCACTACACCCCTGCATATTAATGAGGACCGCACATTAAACGACTTACTTTGACCTTAGCCAATTAATCAAGCTAATGCACTGAAAGCCTTCGAATCCTGACTGCAATGGTTACGACTGTTTGGCACCTTTAACCACTCCGTACTCCGTAAGTATGATTTCGTGTAGGGAATTTTAGTGCCAAACGAACAAATGTGTAAGTATGATTTCGTGTAGGGAATTTTAGTGCCAAACGAATAAATGTGAAAACGAAAAAATTAGTATAAAGCTTTGCAGCAAGCAATAGGAAAAATATTCTCTGTATTCTCTGTTTGGATCAGCTATGTCCAATCGAAATTGCTTACTGAGCCGAAGATTGTCTCGGTATCCAAGGCAGCACATTGAATGACAAACTTTGATCTTAAACTAAATTTAGCTTTAAGCTGATTTTGTGAGCGCTTTCGAACCCTAATTACCATGGTAACAACTGTTTGGCACCTTTAACCACTCAGTAGGTGTGATTTCATAGGCAAGTTTAGTGCCAATAGAAGAAGGGGAGAAATCAGAAAAATAGTAAAAAGTTTTGCACCAAAGTGTCAGTGGAAGGCTCGTAGCTATGGGGGGCATCCCAGTGCAGGGCCCCCAATATTTTGTGCCCTTCAAATTTTGTTGTGCCCAGCAAAATTTGTTTCAAATATGAAACAAAAACAAAAATCTTTCCCCCCAAATCTTAAAACCTGGTTACCGTCCTGGTCAGTGGACATATGAAGTTCTCCCAGCAGTCGATAGAGACGTGATGAAGTGCCACTGTGGACGACCTACTTCAAAAATGTCAAATTTAAGATTATCAAAATAACGGTAGGTTGTTGGAATGTGGGATACCTATACTACAGGGTAAACCTATACTGAACTGCACAAGACCTTCGACTGGGTCACAAGAGGCCTGCGCGTTGAACATAGCTGGTTTTGATCATAGTTTCCGATTCTTGGCTGCGAAATGGTTCTTTTTGATTCATAGTTAAAAACTGGAAGTGATTTCAGTTTTTAAGTCATTGTGTAGAGAAGCTGTAGAGAGAGAGAAGCATTACATTATATATATATGTAGAGAAGCATTATCTTATATGCCAGGCGTGGCCAAACTGTGGCTCGCGAGCCGCATGCGGCTCTTTGAGCTTTCGGAAAAATATGTTACTTCTTTATTTTTTATTTCTTTTGCGAAGTTTAGAAATGTTGCAAAATGGTACTGTGGTAGCTAGCGTGCCGTACAGTATAACTTTAGCCGGTTGTTCAAAAAGAAGTATGATGTCACAGAAAGGTAGATAGCAAATAAATTCCATGTTTTTTTAGATTTTTATGTTGCGGCTCTTTGTAACTTGGGTTTTGCGATATGCGGCTCATACATAAAGCAGGTTTGGCCGCCCCTGTTATATGCTCAAAACCTAAGCATAGCAAGACCTCAAACACAGCAACAACACGCCTATCTTCTATTTTAAAACAAATACACAAGTCAGATTCGTCGTAAACGTAATGTAACACTCCAGAGATTAAAGCAATTCTTCAATCAGTATTCACTCTCTAGCATTCTCTCAACATCTCAAATGACATTGTTCCATGCCTTTCACAAGCATGGAACACTACAAACATTTCGGATTTGGATTGGATAAGGATATGATTACGAAATACGAAAACAGACTAATGTATCCGTATAAAATTTTTTCATTTGTGATGATTGCAAAAAATTCCCATTTCAAACATTATACCAGTGGTTGTCAACCTTGTTTGAATTGGTACACCCTTTCAAACTTGTCTGCAAGCTGTACACCCTTGCCATTGCACTAAAATTTGTGCTGTTAAAGTATAAAATGTAAGCGATTTTTATGCTGTAAATGTCGCTTTCTTAGCAGATTTTTGCGTATCACTTCTCAGCATGCCTGAATACCGAAATCTCACCCAATAGGCGATTTACGTTATTGATCGCATGCCAACAACCTACCTTTGCGAGCAAGGATTTTCTGCTCCTGTCGAAATGAAATGAAGAAAACAAACTAAATCAAGGATGCTGATCCTCTTATGAAAAACGCACTTGAAACAGGGCTAAAACCACATTTTTCACAACTGGCGGATGAAATCCAACGGGAGCAATCGCAGTACATTAGGTGATTTCTTCTTTTTTATTAATACTGATTGTTGTACAAACTTCATGAGCAGGAAGATTGACTTTCATTAATTTTAGTGTTACGTGTATCATGTCCTGTCGTTTTGTATGTTGTTGCAGATACATGCAAAAAGCCCAAGTTAATTTCCTCATATGTAAAAAACTGCACAATCCATGACACAGAATTCAGATTAAAGTAAAGCCAAATATTGCCTTGAAAATTAATGGATATTGGGTATTCTTCCTGAGCATGGAAAAGCCGCAACTCTTGCCACAGTTGAAACACACGCTCTAATACTTTTCCTTTGGATAACCAGCGTGCCTCAGCATGAAATATAACCTCATTGTGTCTGCTATCATGTCTTTGCACACTTCTGAAAACGTTCGATGCTTCCTCGCATGTGACAGGATGAATTTCTCAATTTTTTGGCATCCTCAGGAACAATCCGCAGACCTGACCTCTGGTTATACTCTTAAAGTAACCTCTAACCACAAATTCTCAATTAATGATGCAGTGAGTTGAAACCATTTTTCTAAAATAACCTGAACGTTTTCGGTCATTTTTTGTGTGACTGAAAATGGCTTTCTGACCAACGTGACCTCAGTTTTTTCAGTCATTTCAAAAAACTTCGGTCTGTGACCAAAAGATTCCCCCCAAAAACAGGCTGAATAGGCTATTGAAGGCTAGAAACACAGTCAAGGGAAATGTTTTTAATTTTCGGTCAACTCCATTAGTAGTGCATTGCATGGCTGCTGTTCCGTTGGTAGCAACTGCCTTATGCTTCATCCATCAAATCCATGTTTTTCAATGAACTCATTCAATTTGGCGAAGATGGCTTGAGCAGTTAAGCAAACTCCAACGTTAAGACAGCACAGCTCGCCAATGGTTTTTGTTGCATGATTGGCAAACCTACAACACAAAATCAAGTGAACCTCTTCTGAAACGTCTGTTGTCTCATCGAGATAAATATCAAACAACTGAGCTTTCTCCAGCTTGTCAAGAAGTTGTTTCAACAAATCTTCTGAAATATGAAGACATCTACGTTTAGTTTTATTGCTTAATAGTGGAATTTTTCCTGCTTTGGAAACTTTTTTCTTCTCCATGGAAACGGCTTTGTTTTTTTTTAAACTTTTTTCTTCTCCCATGGAAACGGCAAATGGATTGTTTCCTCCATCGACAATGACTTTCTGGAGATATTTCAAAGAATGCCTTTGACTTACTTTGATGAGTAGAATGCTGCGACCTCACACGTTTTGAGACGTCCTGGAGCCGAATGACTTTTATCAAGTAGGTTGTGTTAAATCGGCAATGCCCTGAAGGATACAGGTTCAGCAATTCTTCTTTTGTGTGATGAAACCCATACGCGATGCAGGCATCGCTCCTCCATTTGTGCTTCTTAAAAATACAAGCCTTTTGTTGTTGAATAACTTTCTTTATAACTGTACACTGCTAAATATCGACCTTACTCCCGGAAAAGTGGGCTACGTTGCACTCAGCATGTGACTTGCTGACATCCATATTTTCACTTGATTCACTGAAGTATTTCCTTTGATAGTTACTATGCTCTTTTTTGCAACTACCTTTCGCTACTAAGTTTTTCTTTAAAAAATTGCGCATGTCAATTTTCTTTGAGGATCGACAACCTACTGCAATACCTTTCAAACGTATAAGATGATAACAGCTTAGAATCTGAATTGAAAAAGTGCCAAGTTGAAATTAACATAGAGTTTACTCACATCGGCACTAGCTCAGTGGAAAATGTCCGCCTCTCAATTGGAAGGTTGGGTGTTCGATCCACGGCCACTGAGTGAACTGCCGTAGCACTCCTTGGGCAAGAGTGTTCACCCAAAATCGCCATGGCAGGGGGCAAATTTCAGGCTTCGGGCTGCCGCTAACTGCCGTTACCAAAAATTCAAATAAAAAAAAATTACTCACTTCCAGCTTGGTGTAAGTCCTCGCTTTGCTCCAGTTAACTGCTTGAAAAGTAATGCAGCAAATATTGTTACGTGTCTTACTACAAAACAATAATCACTGCAGAGAAAAGCATGGTTGGTACTTTAGCTTACAAGAAATTCGAGCTAGAGTAATGGTTCCCAAACATATCTCACAGGAATACCCCCGCATGTTGCGTTAAAAAAAAGAAGAATATGTGATGGTCATCTGATCAACGTTACAAACAAAACAGCCGGGAAAAAACAGACAATGCACCACCCCGATAGATACGGTTTCAAAATCTGAAAAGTTAACACACTTCGCTGGAGCACAGGACATATGTGAGACAATGTGACTGTTTTTGAAGAGCACACATGTGGTACACCCAGTGGTGTGTTTAAAGGGAGGCGAGCGAGGCACTTGCCTCGGACCCCCCTTTTTGCCCCCCCCCTTTAGGTGTTACGCGCATGAATTTTCCTTATTTTTGGTGAAAAACTTATTATCCACTCTTACCAAGGCAGATCATATGTAAGTACTCTACTTTCAAGGCCCCCCACTACAGAAACTGTAATAATCAGGTACTTTGCTTTCAAAGGGCCCCCCAACAGCAACTGCAATTTGAAGGTAATCTGCTTTCAAAGGGGCCCCCAACCGCCACTGAGATATATAAGTACTCCGCTTTTAAACTTAATTGAAGAGGCCCCTAAAAGAAAGTAGTGTGTAAGTACTCTGCTTTCAAAATAGCCCCCAAAAGCAACTGTAATGTGTAAGTACCTTGCTTTCAAAGGGGCCCACAACAGCAACTTTATTGTGTAAGTACCTTGCTTTCAAAGTGACCACCAACAACAACTGTAATGTGCAACTACTATGCTTTCAAAGGGGCACCCAACAGCAATTGTAATGTGTAAGTACGTTGCTCTGAAAGGGGCCCCCAACAGCAATGGTAATGTGTAAGTGCCTTTCTTTCAAAGTGGCCCCAACAGCAACTGTTATGTGCAAGCACCATGCTTTCAAAGGGGCCCAGACATCAATATTAAATGTGTAAGTACCTTGCTTTCAAAGGGGCCCCCAACAGCAACTGTATTGTACAAGTACCTTGCTTTCAAAGGGACCCCTAACAGAAACTGTATTTTGTAAGTAGCCTACTATATTTTCAATGGAGCCCCAACACCATCTCCAATGTTCAAATAAAGAAAAGTTTCAAACCAACTTCTACTCCTAAAAAAATTGTGAGTTAAAATTTCTTCCAAAAAGTTCAGAAAAGACCTTATCAAATAAGAGCGAATAGTTATACCAAATGATAATTTTTTATACCAAATAATGATTTTTAGAGATTGAGGTATTTGGTTTATTGATAATTTTATGAAAATGCCACAGTTAAACAGAAAGTATCCAAGTGAAGCAGCAAAAAGAAGGAAAAAGGAAGAAAAACAAAGCTGACAATAAATGCAAAGGTCTCCTCGACAGATTTGGTACTAATGAGCCTGCTGAGGAGAGCACAGCTTCAAGCACCCGAGTTGTTAATAGTAGCTATAACTGTCTAGTGCATAATCAGATACACAAACGCTTGAAGTTTTGCAAAAATGAAGTTGATAAATGCATGATTTAGAACATTTAAATGTCTATCCAAGGATTTCTTTTTTATGTCTCTGAGTTGAAGAAGTTAGACATATTCTTCATTTCTTGTGATATTGTACCCTAGTAAACATTTTCATCAGAAAATAAGACAACATGCAATTGTTGTAGTAATGACCGCACTATATCTTTTAATTTATAGAACATTTTCTTGTTAGTGCACAAAGTAATTTTGTATTATTGCTTTCTTCTGCAAAGACTGTCAATAAGCAAGGCTATATTCATGCTTCTTATGAAGAAAAAAATGGCATGTTTCAAGTATTATGAGTACTCATTTCTTTACAGCTTTTCAGGTATTTTCAGTGGTTTGAATTTAGCTCATGCTTGAAGTTACAGGTTATTTGAAGCTTGACTTGTAAGTGGTTGGTTTAAGGTAGACTTGCTAGGTGGTGTTAAAGTTTTTTTCCCAGCTCTTAGCCAGCATAACTTGAACCGTTATTTCATAGCACAGATTTAATCAATTGTGTAGGCTACATGCTAGAAATGTTTGTGATAGGGTATATGATGAATTATTTCCTACTTTTGCACATTTTCCAAACAACTAGTGTAAGTGCAAGATCAGGGCAGCCTTGACTCATCCAGCCTCAAAGCTCTCCAAACCAAGTCTCAGGATGGATGATTTTGTATGCTATGTTCTTGTAGTTGAAAGAATCAAATCTAAAACAAATTTAGTATTTTAAATCTTCTTGGTTGTTGTTTATGGTTTAGTGGATTCCCATAAAGACGTGAATATAAACAAATTCAGGATACCAACTACCAAGCATTTTTTCAAACTGGTAAAGTGTGAAACTTTCAAAGGGGTAAACTTTGTAATTTACTGATGGTGAATGCAGAGAAGTAGGGTACGAAAATAATGAAGTGGGGGCGATCCCAATCTGCTACTGCGTAACTTTCATGTGTTGCCAGCCGTGTCTTCCTAACTTTCAGTGTTTTCAAAGTTGTGCATCATGAACACCCCTCTGCATTTTCTCCTTCTGCTATGTCAGTCATGCCGTAGTCTCAGGAACGTATTCTACCGTGGCCGTGTCGTAGGTTTGATCAAAAGTGCTTATCACGGTTGGCTGAGTATGATGATGTCATCAGAGGGGCCCCCCTTTTTAGTCTTGCCTCGGGCCCCCCTAACCTTAAACCCACCACTGGATACACCCCTGTACACCCCATCAAGTTGGTACAGCCCTGGAAAATTCTGGTGCACCCTGGGATGTACGATACACCCGGTTGACAAGCAGTGCATTATACAGTAGAATTTGCCTAATTCATCACCTCAAGGGGATTAGAAAAAAGTGACGAATTATGCAAACAGATGAAAACTCTATCACAGAAGCTCGTGTACTTTATCATAGTAATTTGCATACATACATAGTGCTCCTATTTGCAGTAAAATACAAGTTTATGACGTTATGGTTGAATACAACAATTATTTCCTCTACTCTATCTGAACTCCTCCATTTTAATCAGGCACGTTTTAAATCTTTAATAAACTTTTCCGCCTTCTCTCAATGGGGAGTCGGGTAGCGCTTCGAACCTCGTGTATAAATTCGATAAACAAGTTACGAGGTGCAACAATTCTCAGAAATAGATCCTTAATTTGTTTGAATTCCCATACGTATCAGCTGCTTAGACATCTGAAGCGAAACTGGAAATGACGAATTAGACCAACAAAATGCTTCTCAGGGATAGGAAGAGGTGACGATTTAAGCAAATTGACGAATTAGACGATGGCGAATTAGACGAACAGAAATGTACACAAAAGATAGGGATTCTGCCGGGACCGAGGAAAAAGTGACGAATTAAGCGATTTCACGAATTAAACGATGACATATTAGACGAGTTCTACTGTATGTGATGGAGAGATTGTGCAGAGTCCGGCGTTTACATAGCTTATACAACCATCCGTGGGCTTCCGCAGAAATTTTTCCAGGGAGGAGGCAACATCATTATGTTGCTTGTCCTGTCAAGTTGCTGAAAGTGCAATACAATTTGACGTTAACAAAACGCTTTGCACTTTCTAATCTAAAGCAAAAGCAAATGCCCCATGTTACGTCAACAGTCGCCAGTGCCAGCCCTAGCAGATGCGGGGCCCAATGCAAAACCTAGGCGCGGGGCTCCTCTGAGCAGTGATTTTATGACGTCATCGTGTTCAGTCAACCGTGTTGCGATCGTCGTAGAGCGCAGATACACAATGCAGCACTAATAGGAGAATTCAGCACGTTTGCTAACGTTCGAGAGGAAATTTGCGAGTTCTGACGAGAGCATTGTTTGTTAACAATGAACTTTATATGGCATTTCTACTGAATTCTCAAGCGCGAGGTGCATCTGGCAAAAATGAACAATCTACCCAAACACCATGGCGCGGGGCCCCAGAGGCGCGGGGGCCAATGCAGCTGCATCGGCTTAAGGCCAGCCCTGACAGTCGCAAAAGTGCTCTTTGTTGGGCAGCAATAGCTAAGTAGCATATTACGATACTTCACACAATGCTGTACTCTATCTGTGGACTTTGCATGCAGGGTACATCTCAAAGTATTCCAATGTTCCTTGAAGAAACCACAATTTATGACTTTATTTACTTAGCAACACGTCAGCGTCACTTGGAAACAGGATCTCCAAACGTCTGAAATCTCGTCCAAAGCGATCAATCACCATTTCAATAGAACCTGGTTTGTCTTTGCTGATTTTTTCACTGTGAACGTCCGTCATACATAAAGCGGACAAGCGTTCACCAGACATTGTCGACTGACACAAGTTTTCACTCTTTGCAAAGTACTAAGGTTAGTGATCTCTCGTGGAACCGAAAAAACAAGAAAGTTAGACAATCTCGCAACACTGTTTCAAGCAATGAGAAGTAGATGTTTATGTTAACACGATTACCAGACAACTTACCAAAGTTAGGCTACAACGCAGGCTTTTAAAAACAGAGAAGATGAGTTATGAAAACTCAGCACAGCAAATTTAGCTTTGCACTCAACAGTACTCCACCTAAAAGCCAGAACAACACCTTAAAGATTAAGATGCCTAAAGACGTATTCAACGAGCCAAGAAGTTTATTACTGTGTGAAAAGAAGCCTGCGTTTGAGCGCAGTTCGATTAGTGCTTCCGCAATACGTTTCATGCGCTTAGTTGCAGGCGTAATGGCTTCATAAGGCGTGCAACATCGCTGACCACAAAAACAGTAAATTCTACAAAACCCGCGCTTACAAAGCGACGAAGCAGAGTAATTTCGTTAAACCATTGTTCCCGCTATAAACAAGCGTGGAACTGCAAAAATTTTCGGATTAGGATTGGATTTGGATTTGTAAATTGACGCACTGAACATTGTCATGTACCTGTATAAATATTTTTCATTTGTGGTGATTATCGGAATGCTTTTATACAACTTTTCATGATGGGAAGATCATGTCGAGAATCGCGTTTATACAGGTTCTTCTACAGCCATCACCTCGGTGTCGTGTCGGGTCTAAAGCTGAGTTTTCACGCAACTTTCGTTTCGCACTGAAGCGGAGCGACTGTGGTTGTTGGTGGCCCTTTTTCCCATTTACACTACACCTAAGAAAAGCGAACGACTCATGAATGACAATTGCTGCTGCCCAGACAACGCCATAACGCGTGCAAGGTCAGTCGCTTGAGCTGCTGCAGACTTGCACTCTGATCTTCAGCAACGAAACGTTGGTAGGATGGCTACTTGGTGCAACGGAAACTTTATCAAGCAGCGCAACTGAGGAAAAGGACCGGAAGATAGAAAGCGGCTGCTTTGGAGCATTGACCCCATACCCAACCGGTTCTTTCAGTGCCCTGGCGTTCTTGCACCGATTTGTTTCCCTTGCTGAAACACTAATTATCGCCAAAAAAATCAACTCAACTTTGCAGACTGTGTAGTTCTGGAAAACAAAAAACAACATTTTTGGGTTCATCCTATAATGCAGTGCTCTTCAACCTTTTTTGTTATGGTGCACCCTTAAAGATATTTTGACGAACTCACGCACCCTATTTATTTAAACACTTAAACTCATGCACCCTGTTTACTGACACTTCCCCCGTGTCCCCCACCTAATTGCGCCCATGTCTGTAAATACCCGGGTCGGAATAAGCAAGTCCCCTAATTCAGTAACTCAGCTACATAATTTAATTAATAATGGCTCATTGTCTGTTGCTTGTGAATCACAAATAATCATCTAATTACAACAGTTAGCTGGATATGATGTGGTGCTTATGCACCACACTTTAGAATGTGCAAAGGCAAGGTTAAATCCTGAAAGTCATTGGTTGGTTAATGGTTTATTTTTGCTAAAAAAAAGTTTTTGTAAAAATTATCTGTTTAGTGTGACAAGTTTGTGATGCACCTTTGTGAACCCTTTCTTAGTGGTGCACCCTACGCATATTTTGGTGCACCTTAGGG